>Ga0137412_10000068_pt1 | contig 55366 bp, 86 predicted proteins | sample CZODoug2_1_16fun_FD_122160 | JGI IMG/M metagenome (GOLD analysis project Ga0137412, IMG submission 122160) | Vadose zone soil fungal communities from Angelo Coast Range Reserve, California, USA - CZODoug2_1_16fungal (Hybrid Assembly) | ecosystem: Environmental > Terrestrial > Soil > Vadose zone...
AACCAGATCGTCTCCGCGGTGAAGTCCGCGCTCGAGCAGACTCCGCCCGAGCTCGGCGCCGACATCGCCGAGAAGGGCATGGTGCTCACCGGCGGTGGCGCCCTGCTGCGCGACCTCGACCGCCTGCTGATGGAAGAGACCGGTCTTCCGGTGATCGTGGCCGACGATCCGCTGGGCTTTCCGGATGACAAGCCCTATCTGACCGAATGGGCGTTGATATCAGGCTATGATCCGCTCGCGGTTCACGCCATGTCGGCGGTTGACCTTGCCAATCTCTATCACGCCAGCGCCGGGCCGGAAACCCCTTCAGACGTACAGCGCGCGACCGCACAAGCGATCATGGACACCTTGGCGGCCATGCCACAGGGGCGGTTCCCCGATGAAGAATTGGTGCGCTATCTCGCGCGTGAAGAATGTCACGCATTGATTACTGCGATCCCGCCACGCCAGCTTGAAGTTTTATCACCGCGCGGATCGGTGATGATCAATGCAACGGTTCATTATCGCACCGAATTGGTGATCAAAATTGCCAGCATCGGGCATGCGATCATGTTGGTTGGTCCAGCCGGTTGCGGCAAAACGACCATCGGCGAACACACAGCCCTAGCGCTACAATTACAATTCTATATCACCAGCACCATCAATGACACGCATGAACTGATCGGTTTCGTTGATGGCCATGGCAAATATCATGATACGCCGTTTCGTCACGCTTATGAAAAAGGGGGCGTATGGATCGCCGATGAAATCGACGCGTGGGACGCAAACGCCTTGCTTGCCGCAAATAGCGCGCTTGCCAATGGATATTGCAACTTTCCCGATATGCCTGCACCGATCATGCGCCATCCTGATTTCAGGATGATCGCCACCGCCAATACATTCGGCACCGGGGCTGATCGTCTCTATGTCGGGCGCAACGAATTGGACGCGGCTAGTCTCGATCGTTTCGCAGTGATTGACGTTGGCTATGACCTGAACCTTGAACGCATGTTCGCCGGGTCAAATGACCGATGGCTTGAACGCGTTTGGGAAGTGCGCAAGATCGTCAACGACAAACACATTCGTCACGTAGTCAGCACCCGCGCAATCGCCATGGGCGCAGCGGCATTGTCCATCGGGATCGATTGGGATGTTGTGGAAGAGATTTATCTCTTTAAGGGAATGAACGGCAAGGACCGCGATAAAATCAACGCTTGACGACCGTCGCAATGACCATTAGAGCGATCACGACAACAAATGGATCGAGCCATGACATATTATCGCAAGGCTATCTTTCGTATCAGGCGCGGTGATGGATGGGCCGTGAAGCCGGAAATGGAACCATTCGACGGCGCTGAACTTATTGTTTCGCCGGGATGGGATATCGGGCCGGAAGATAGCACGATTTACGTCGGCGAACATGCGTGGACCGTTCGAACGATCAACGGCAATGCCCCGCGTGGCGGCTTGGAAAATGGCCCGGCTTGGGTTGCAACCGGCGATCTTGAGTTTGTGGAGGCGGGCGATAATGACTGAGCGCAAATATACCTTGTCGGAAATCGATGCGATGCGAAAATCATTGCTCGATCTATGTGAAGATAATGGAAGGATGATTTCCACCAACGGACCGCCTTATCCCAAGCATTCTGAAGTCGAAGATCGGCTTCGCACATATATGATGGCCGGGATCGAGCCGAAGGAATTGCGCGAAAAGGCTGATTCGCATCTTGGATGGATCAGCACATTTAGGTGGTAGTAAAATGAAACATCATTGGAGTGGAGACAGAGCCATCGGCTTTGTTGTTGGCACCGGCGCAAGTTTCATGCTGGTCGGTAGCATCATAACCGATAATCAATTGCCCGCAATCGGCGGTCTTATTCTTATGGCAATCGGCGTATTCGCGCCATCGGATAATCGGAAACGGTAATGGATAACAATTTTTCCTTTGATCTTGTCGCACTTGCCAATTTGGCCAAACTGGAACGGCTTATCGACGCGTATCAAAGTCACAATCAAGGCTATGGCGCATTTGAACGCACCGCCTCTCGTGCGGAGGCGATCGATGCTATCATTCGTGGTTGGTTGCCAAATCAATCATTCGTTGATGGCGGCGCACCATATTGTTGCCGACCATCAGGGACGATATCCGCCTCGCAAGTTTTCGGCAACGAAGCTGCGACGACAATCGAGACGAAAATAACGCTTGACGACCATCGCAACGACCATTAGAGCGATCATCACAACGAATGGAGTGATCGATATGGCACGTTACAATGATGGTTCACCTCATCCGGATCGGTGGACCAACGCGAAATTAATGCGCGAAGCGCGTAAATATGCCAATCTTGAAAGCTTCGCGGTCGGTCACTATGACGGCGATGAAATAACATTCAAACCCGGTTGGATAACACAGACTTGTTCGCCGGAAATCGATAAATTTTGCCGCGATCAGACACGGCTCTATCGTCAAAATTGGTTGACGCCAATCTTAGACGAAATTGAACGCCGCTTCGTCAAATGATCACCGTCACCGGGCGCACATTCGACCATCGCGAATTGTTCAAATCAATGGGCGGACGATGGTCGAACGCTGATCGCAACTGGCAATTCCACTTTCTCGACAACGACCAAATTGCCGCGCTGAACAAGCTTGTCGGCGTGTTCGTTATGTCGAGTGAACCGACGTGGCGAGCGGATCGCGACGTAATAACGCCAACGCCATCAGTGCAACCACCAACGCAGCATTTCGGCGATGATCGATCATTCTTCAACTATTTCGAAGATCAAGACCCTACGGCGTTTTTCGGCTTTAGCAGCCTGCGCATGTTCGCTGATTATATCGCCGGGCTGTCACGTCCTAGCGAATTCGATCAGTGCCGCAGTGCGGTCGGCTGGAAAGACGATGAAGAATATGCCGAATTTGCCGGAACCGCCGACATGGCGCACACGCTCGATCTGGCGCGCAACGGTTGGATGGACGGCATGGGCATTACCGGCAAGCTAACCGTAGATGCAGCACAGTCGAAACGTCGCTTCCACAGCATGGCAGGCGGCACGGTGAACGTCGGGCGCATGTTGTCGAGCGATCCCCGACATATGATCAGACGAACGCGCCAGCCCGGCCACCGCAACATTCGCTTATTCGTCCAAACGATTATGTGGCGCGGCATCGGCGCATCGGTCGCAACCTTTCGCGCATTGATCATCGCCGGAATGATCGATCTGTTAGAACGCGAGGGATATCGATGCGAAGTGATCGCTGTTGCGACAACACTGCATTCGCATGATTACAGCCCGCAAGCTCAATTAGCGGTACGGATCAAGGAAGCGCATGAACGCTTGAACTTACTCGATATCACGTTCGCACTCGGTCATCCATCATTCAGTCGGCGCTTTTTCTTCGCGGCCAAGGGCTGCGTACCCGAATGTCATGTGAGTGATGATAATCGTGGATTGATCAGCAAGGCATTCACCGAAGAGCACCCGACCGCAATGAATGAGTTTTACATTCCGCAGATTTTTGGTATACACGCATCGCGTTTGACCGACGATCCTATGTCGATTTTACCATTGATCGAACCGGAAGGCTTACCGATCAAAATTAAGAGGATTGAATGATGTTGATCATTGCTATCGCATTGGCGAGCGCCGCAACGCAGACGATCACCGAAAGCCAAGCCGCAGACGCTTATATTGTTGGCCGGTGCATGGTTTGGGCATCGGACGAGCAGCGCAAGACCTATCCCGACATGATCGCTGCCATCGATCCACGATTGCGTATCATGTTCGATGACGGGATCAAAGACAGCGCGACCAAAGGCATTCGTTTTGACGTTTGCCGCAAACTAATGCATACAATCAGATTTAACGCAGCAAAGGATTGACGATGCAAAATGCAGTGCCACCCGGTGACAAGGATCGGATCAAGGTAATCGGTCGCGAACAGGGCTTCAAGGGTCTTGCGGTCCACTTCACCACCGTTTTTGACACTGGCATTCAGCAAGAATGCCCATGCATGCAAACCGCGTGGACGCCGCAGCCCGACGAATTGGCAGCACTGAACGCCGGTGGCAACGTCATCGTTCAGTTGCTCGCGCCGCAGCACCCGCCGATTGCCGTGTTCGTCGGTGATCCCCCGGAAGGCGAGACGATGCCCAAGCCGACGTTTGACGCGGCGATGGTCGCGACATGCGTTCAGGCTGCGGCAAGCCATGCAGCCTTGACCAACAAGAAAGGCCGGGAGCGACACGTTGGCGTCGTGATCGCCATCTTGAAGGCAGCGGGCATGGTGGAAGCGCCATAATGGCTAGCTATGACAAGTGCCCGCGTTGCGGTGCCACATATCCCGTCGTTCAAGGCGGGATATGTGGTGCATGCCCGCCTCAATCTAAGTCTTGCAGCCAATCGATCACGGAGCGGACGCGACACCGACAAGCAACAACTTCGTCCGCACCGGCACCCAACGACGTATCGCCCGGATGCATCATCAGCGCACCGCTTGGCGACTTGAACGGTTCATCAAGACCAACACGTTGACCATTCATTTTACGGTGAGTGTATCGAACACGCTTATCACCGGCGCTATCCCATTCGCGCTGAACAGCGCTTTCATTGACCGCCCCGGTTGCAACCGCTTGCTTGATCGCTTCATATTCGGACGCGTTCAGTGATTGAAGTGCTTCGGTGCGAGCAATCATTTCGCCACGAAGCTTCAATGCGTTGTCTTTATAGCGCAGCACCAACTTTTCAACTACATCGCTCGGCAATGCTTTACCGTCGCGGATCGCCGTAGCAACCGTGCGATCGAAACGTTTGTCGCGCATTTCATAACTGAAATACGGGTGACTTTCAGCCGTTGGTCGTGCGGTCGGATGCGCCAAACGCTCACGTTCCAACCAATCAGCCGTATCGTTTAACTTGTTACGAACGTTACGCGCCCATGTCTCTTGTTGTGTTGTCAGCCCGACGATCCCGCCGACGCGTTGTTTGGTGACAGGATCGATACGGCCGATGATGTCGAGCGCCACATTGCGAGGATTGCGACCGTCCTGCATGCCGATCGTCAACGTATTGCGAATATTGACACGCGTATCATCGGCGATCCGGCTCACCAATTGGGACGACTTGTCACGCAAATAGGCTTCAGCCCGACTATTGCGAACGTCGAAACGGAATACAGCACGACCGCTATATGTATTCAAATATTTCGGGAACGTGCGTCCGGTCATGACACCGCCTTGTTCATAGGCTGTTTCAATCACGGCAGTTAATGGGCGCATCGCCGCTGTTGAAAAACCAAGCACAATGAATGCTTTTTCAACATCACCCTGATCGATCGCCTCAATCACTTGGTTCAGGATCGCGTTATCAACGATATCCTGAATTGCCGCTAGAAATGCAATTCGAATTTGCGGCGCGAATAGATCGATCAGCGCGTCAAGTTGTTGGCGTGGTGTCATGTCAATTCCACCAAAACCCATTGTCCCAAACCATTAGGTTGGACCATAGTCGAATGAACGGATCATCCCACGTTCCGCCATCACTCCATGTTGCATCATTATCCCAAGTCATCGCTTATTTCCTTATGACAAGAGTATATGCAACCGGCGTACCAGCGGCGGGCTTACGGATCGCTCTGATAACCTTATGCCGGACACCGTCGATCAGCACAAACCCCTTTTCGTCGGGAACGAAACCGGGGTGCACGGCATGCGTAATTTGAAGATCGGACGCCACGACACTTTTATTGTCGATGTAGCGAAACGATACGCCACGCGCCGTGGCGTCCACCTTGAACGGCGTTTCGACCGATGGGCCGGGGTTAGCGGCAGGGCCACTACCGGGCACGACACGAACATAATAGATGCCATTGCTCGCAGGGTTTGCATCACCGGGTTCCTTTTGATCGAATTGAGCGAGCAATTCGGATGCCACACCCTTCAACTCCTGATAGATCGTCACCATAAAATTCACTCCACCCTATTGACGACCGTTTGAACGATCATTAGAGATAACCGAAGCACCCGCCGATTGTGGGGCTATAGCAACAAGGAAATGACCATGCGCAATTTTTCGCTTCCGACCAATGCCGTGATCCCCGTCGCATTCGCCAGCGCGCCGCCCGCCGCCAAGCCGCGTATCGAACCGCAGCTTACCGCCGTCGTGTCGGGCATCGCCATGCCGAAGCGCGAAAGCAAGCGCGGCAGCACGTCGATTTTTCCCTTCGATACGCTCACCAACGTCGGCGATGCGTTCGGCGTCAAGAACCGTGACGCCAAGTCGCTTTCCTCGATCATCAGCAATGCCAACCGCAAGGGGATGGTGAACAAGACCGACGATGCCGGTAACGTCATCTACAAGACGATCGAAATGAAGAACGCCGAAGGTGTCGTTGTCGGCCGTTCGCCGACCACGGAGCCGGAGAAGGTCGCCGGCAAGCGTTTCGCCGCTTTCGACGTGGCCAAGAATGGCGACCTGTTCAAGGCGATCAAGGGCACCGAACTGGACGGTTCGACGGTGCTGGTGTTCCGCGAAGCCTGATCCGGCGATAGCGGCACGATCCCGGCGCGCATGCCCCCATGCGCTGGGCACGAAGGAAGGGCGCTGCATCACCCCCCCCGATGCAGCGCCCTTTTTCATACGCGGCTGATCCGGCCGGAAAGCGACGACAGATTGCCACCGCCATGACCGGTCAGGATCGGTGCGATGATTTGTTCGATGATCGCGAATTCCGTTTGGATATCGCTCGCTGCACCGAAGTTAGCATATTCAGCGCTGATCGCACCATCGACCGACACGCGTTTATATTTGTTCGGTGTCCAATCGACGGAAAGAGCACCCGGTGAATTGAATTCACGCAACGCCGCTTCATATGTCGCGTTATTGGCTTCCACCGGAACGCTATCGGCCGGGATCGAATAGCAATCACGATCCATTGCACCGTTGCGTGGCCACTCACGAATTTGGGCACGTTGACCAACCTTCGTGCCACCGAACGATACGCGAAATTTGGCATCAACCCATTCGGACGACACTAGCAACGCAGCATTCAATTCAACGTCATCGGTATAATTGATCACCGATCGACCACGTGCAATGTGATAGAGACGGAAACCCGCCGCAGTGCCATAGATATCGGCCATAGGGATCGCTCCAAAGAAAAGGGCGGCAAGTTGCCCCGCCGCCCCGTTCCTAGCATGACAGCCCGGTCTAGGGCTAGCCGGTTAGGATGGCAGCGCCATGATGGCGTCCCATGCTTCCTTGTCGGTCGCATAGCCCTTTTCATCGATCCCCGGCGTATCGGTCAACTTGGGGAAAGCGCCGCCTTCCGCCGCGACCACGACGAAGAACTTGCGACCGTCCTTTTGCACCAGCTTTTGACCGATCGACGGCGCAGGCGGCGCGACGGCATCGGAAAAATCAGGCGCAGCCGGGGCGGCGGGTTGAGTGATACCGGGGGGCAATGCGAACGCAACACCGCCACCATCGGCTTGCGGCGCGGGATCATCGTGAAGCGTCCACAGCTTCGCGCCACCATCGGCTTGATCGGCGACATAGTCCGATTTGTTGATGCGCAGCGGATTGCCATCCTCGCCAACAACCGTCACCGTTTCCAACGGCGCGTCCGACGAAAACGCCGATACGATCACCGACGCCACCGATGCAAAAAGAAAATGCTTCATCTTGGTCACTCCACACGTTGAAAACATTTAGGTTTTATTGATGATAACGGCTTTTTCGATGGGCCATCCCCTTTCGAATATCCGCTTATAGAGCAGTTTTACGGATACACCGCAAATTTTAGACAATTCAGTCAACGTCACCATTCGACCGTCATAGATAACTTTGCGATGCGTCCTTGATGTTAAATTGATTTTCTTAACGTGCCCTTCATATCGCTTCGTTCGCGCGACTAACATTCGTTGTGCAGCATCTAACGGCGGTGTTTCAAAAGCACGTTCAACAGGCCAATCCCACACGGCCAAGCGAGTATGAAGCGTTGCGATGTTGATATTCAATTCACGTGCCCATTGTGAAAGGTTTTGCGTTCTCCCATCATATTCAATTCGAAAATGATCGGCTCGATTATTATGATTTTCTAACGCTGAAACCCAACGAACGTTTTGCGGCTCGTAATCGCCATCATTATCAATGCGATCAAGGTGCGCCTTATCAAAGTAACCGGCAGGCAATTGAACCGCATATGTGGCAAAATTATGCCATTCGTCGCAAACTTTTATACCGCGTCCACCATAACGGGGAAACATCGGATGATCAGGATCATAACAACGATCCATCATGTGCCCCCATCGGTAAAGATAGGGTTTAATCGTGATCCAATCCATTCCCGGTCACTCCGCCATTTGACGACGTTATGACCGGGAATGTTGGGGGTGTCAATCAGCTAAAGCCGAAATCATCCCAAAAGCAAAGCAATATGTTCCGGCTTGACCGCCTTCACGCCCCACGCCAGCGCGACCTGATAGCGAACCATGCCGAAGCCGAGATAGATCGCGAATTCGAACGTGACACCAGAACGCGGATCGGTGATCAGCATGCGGTCAACCGCAAGGTCACCCTCTTCCGGCGTCGCGGGCGGACGCATCGCGATTTGCAGTGCGTTTGCCGAGAAGCCGACGTTGGCGGCATAGGTGTTCGCCAACGTGATCAGCGTCGCCGCAGCCGGGATCGCCTGTTGCAGGCCCGGCTTTGCAATGGTGATCGTACCGCCGTTGGATACGTCGGTATCACCACCAGCCGGTGCGATCAGATACTTGTTGGGATCGCCCGCGAACTGGATGACTTCGCCCGCCGTCAACGTGCCGGTCGATGCCGCTGCCAGCGTAATCACCGTCGCACCGACCGCATACCCGGCTGCGTTGGTGGTCGGTGCTGCGCCGGTGCCCTTCGTGTGCGAAACGGCCTGCCCGGTTTGCTTGATCGAGAAGCCGAAGATATCGAGCAACTCGCCCTGCCGAAGCGTCATTTGCGTGCCCGCTTCGTTGACCCGCGTGAGGTTCTTCACGGTGATCAGGTTCGCGCCCGCGCTGGTGTTCAGCACCAACGATCGCAAGCCGCCGTCTGGCGCGCCATTGTCATCGAGGATTTTCTTGATTTGCGCGAGATCGGAAAGCTCGTTGGCAGTGGCGAACGGCGTGGTGCCTGCGGTGCCATAGGCACGACTGGCGTTTGCCGCCGCTTCGACGGCAAGGTCGCGCTCGATTTCGTTGGTCAACGCGCGCAACGCTTCGGCGATGATCATGCCGCGCGAAGTCAGATAGCCGGGACCACCGGTGTTGAGCGCCCTTTGCTCTTCGCCGGTGAAACCGAACGGCACCAACCGCGATTTCGTGATCGCCATCGAACCGGTGGCAAAGGTGTTGTCGGGCGGGGTCGGCACCTGCATGGCAGGTACGTTATCCTGCGCCGTCTGCACGCCAACGGAAGGGATTTTCACCGATTGGCCGACCGCCGCGCGTTCGACGCCCGGCGCGCGCATTGCGGACGGGATGAAGCCGACCAGTTCGCGCGAAACGACGTTCAACGCCGCATAGATATCGGGGATCAGCGCAGTCAGCGTATTCGCATAACCGACCGACGAATGGGAAAGGATCGCGGGGGCAACGCCCGCCGCAAGGATCAGCCGCATGTTACGGCCCGTACCGAGAGTGATCATTTGAATGCCTCATTGGCTGGAATTGAAAACGGTTTAGGGCATCCACCCCGTTGCGCCCCCGGTCATCCAACCATCGGCAAGCCAACTGCATAATTCAAGATGGCGCAGTTGGTCAAGCGGTTCCGGCGATAATAGCACATTAATTCCCGATGGTCAAGACCATCAATGCGACCATCGCAACGATCATCGCAAATTTAAGGGCTTGACCATCGGGAATTAATGTGCTATTATCGTCAAGTCGGTCAGATTTAACCGACGCGCTCTTTGACATTGGAGATATGACGATGACCAAATCATTCTTTGGCGGCGATCCATCACGTGCGCATTGGTCCGTCTCGGTTTGCTATAAAGCGACCAAAGACGAAACCACCAAGGATCAACGCGAACGACGTGATAGAGAACGTGCTATATTGAAATCTGCCGGGATTAAAACCCAACAGTATTTTCAATATCAAACGATCGATGAAACGGGCAAGGCTGCGATGAAAATCAAAGCCGACGCGGAAGCGGTTCGCATCGAAAGTATCACGGGCGTCAAAATGGACGTTTGCGAGGGTTGCTTTCTTTAACCATTCGTTAAGACGTGCCGGGCATGATGATCGCAACAACCATAGGAGCGATCATCATGTTCATCACAGACGAAGCGATTGAGGCGGAACAATCTCGATTGCCGGGGTTAGGTCGATTGCAAGCTTATCGTGCGATCCAAGCGAGGCAATGGCTTAAACGCAACATGGCCCGCCGCGTAATGACCAACGCGGCGGGCCATGGAGATCAACCGAGCTAGCCCGGCGATCTAACCGTCAATCGACAATCTGCGTTTCACCCTTCGTTGCGATCGTTGATTGATCGGCCGGGGAAAGCGCAAGGAAATCGTCGCGCTTCATCGTCCGACCAGCACCACGTGCGCCGCCGCCGCCGTTATTGCCCGATCCACCTGCACCGCTCGCCTTGAGGATCGTATCTTTCTGCGGATGCATTTCAACGAGCAATTCAAGTGCTTCGTTGGGATCGGCGAATTCACCGGCATTCTTTTTGGACATCAGCCGATTGCCGCTGCGATCATACGCGCCGATCTTGCCGTCATCTTCGACCTTGAAGTTCGACCGCATTGCGGCTTCGAAGAAATCGCGCGGCATGGCAACCCGGTCGGCGATAAATTCGCTGCCCTTGAACACACCGTCGATCTTCATGCCGTTGATCGTCTCATTCGCCTTGGTCAACGCGGCATCTTTTTCCGTCAACTGCACGGTGAAACCCGCTTTGATGTTGTTGGTCAATTCTTCGACTTTGCCAGTGTCCATCAATTGCTTGGCGTCGATCTTACCGACCGTCTCGATCGCCTTGGCGGCGATTTCCGGATCGATCATCTTGCCATCGGTCGTCTTGTATTTGGCAAGCGCCGCTTCGGCGGTTTCCTTGGCGGTGCGATGGCCCTTCGCTTCGGATGAAAGGTTGGTAATCGTATCACCTTTCACCGATTGTTCCACGCCAGCCGTGTTGACGAAGATCGGATTACCCTCGGCATCGAGCACAAGCTTGCCCTCGGCATCCTTTTTCCAACCGGGCGATCCGGTTTCGAAGGCGACGGGAAAGATCGCGGTGGTCATCAATGCGATCAAAGTTTTGGTCTTACGCATGTTCATTTCCTTTAGGGCATCCACCCCATTGCGCCTTTGATCATCCAATCGCGGGCATGGTGCAGCACAATCCCCGGTGCTGCATCGGGATCAGGTTGGCAGTGCCAAATTCGGTGTACGTGACTTCGACTTGACCGGTTCCTTGGCCGGGGTGATTTTACCAAGGCCGTTGTTCATCGGCAAATTACGGCCCGGCGTTCCCGGCGCTGGTGGCGGGATCACGTCGCCGGTGCCCGTACCGTCCAACCCGCCGTCATTGGGTTGTTTGGCGAGCAATGCTTGTTCCTCTTCATCAAGTCGTTCACGCTCGCGATCGGCGGTGAATTCCGATCCGTAAACACCACGACGCTTCTTTTCTTCCCACAATGTCTCTTGCGAGATATCGCCTCGATCCCGATCAGCGTCCAAGGTGTCCAAATCCTTGCCGTCAAGGAATTCGTCAAACTCGGTGTAAACATAAATCTTCGGCTTGTAATCGTTCATCGCCATCCATTTGGCGGTGATGGACATGGCGTTCTCTAACGCATCCTTCAGCATCAATGCCCATGCGGCAACAGCACTCTTTGCCTTACCAGCCGCAACGGCAGTGGTGATAACTGTCAGATTGCCCGACTGTGCGGTCAAGGGTTGCCGCCCTAACTCGCGCAACTGTGCGATCGTCTCTTTCACGTCATCGGCAAGGAATTTCATGACTTGAGCGTCGGGCTGAATGAACTTCCATGATCCGCTGTTGCCATTACCGTCGCTTGGTGCGTAGAGCACACGTCCCGGCCCGGTCGCGATCTTTTTCGGTGTTGTACCATCGGCTTCCATTTGTGGTTTCACACCATCGCCGGTGAGCATGGAATAAGCGCCAAGTTGCTTATTCCATTTCAATGCGCTTTCTTGCAGATACAACTCAATCTGAAGATCAGCGGCATCGCGCATTGCCGGAAATAGTTTGAACGTGCGACCGTCGCGCCGTCCGGTGATGAATGGCACCAGCGGGATCACACCGATGGTCACCACGCCTGCGCCGCCATCACCCTGCACTGGAAAGAATTGCGTTTGACCGCCTTCCATATCGCGCCAATTGGTGGTTTTCTCAAACAACTCCCAACGCACAATACCGTCGTCGCCGCGTTCGAACACGCGAACATGATCGGGTCGGCCCGGTTCGAACAAACGAACGTATGTGATAACCTCTTTGCCACCGATCATCTTGGATCGCGGCTCAAGCACGTTACGGCCGAGCACATGTGACCAATATGGGCGGATCGATGCCGCTTTTTCCTCCGCCTGAGTGCGAATTGTCGGATCAGCAGGCGGATGATCGACAAAAATCCAATCAACCGCACTATTGATCCCATTGAAAAACGTTGCACCGGCGAAGATGGTCAGATTATTGCCGCTACCATCGACGTTTTCGGTGAATTCCTTGATCGCATCGGGAACGATGATCTTGGTGCCATTGTCGTCACCTTCGATCAAATCAACCTCTTGTTGAAACGGCTTCGATGCCAACCCTTCAACGGTGTCGCGGTAGACATTGGTCAACTTGGTCGATTTCAGGCGAAATTGATAATCCTTGTCCTGTTCATCGGCGAACTTGGGCATCCACTTTTCACCAGCGAGGCGAAGCGCGCCGATCCCATCGACAATGTTGTCGGTCAAATCCCAATAATCGAGCATGGCGGCGCTATCAGGCGAGCGCTTCAACATCACGTCGTTTTCAAGACGCGTCGTGCCGATCTTCGCCGCTTGAACGGCTTCCACCGTAGTCGGTATATAGCCGGTGTCGAACGCGACGGGATAAACTGCGCTGATCGTGCGAATGGTGGTCATCATTCAGCCCCCGGCAATGCGTTGATCATACCATGTGCGAATGGTTCGGACGGGTTGCGGGCAATTGGTGCGCCCATTGCACCGTTGGTCAAACTTGTTAACCGCGTGCCGTTGATGGTGACGCGTAGAGCATCGCGCAAGGCGATCCACGTGGCGCGAGTGAATGAACCTTGATCACCGCCCGCAATGACCGCGCTGCCATCCTTGGTGAACACGCCGGTCCCGCCCTTGCGGTCAAACCATTCAAGCGCCTTTTCTTGCGCTGGTGTAATCTTACGTGTTATGTTGGTCATCCTGAATATCCACCACTAACCGCATAGCCATGTTCTTCCGGTGCCGGAAAATACGCCATGATCGTCGCATCCGCTTTGTTCGGGCTTTTAGTGCCTTCCGGAGTTTTATCGACCATTGTTTTCAATCCTGCGCTTGGCTTACTGACAGACTGCGCCAGTTCCTTCAAGAGCGGATACAACTCGGCACCGAGACCCTCGCTGTCGAAGCTGACTAAATCATCGGCCGGATAAACGGCGTCTTGGGTGATCGCCATGAACGTTTTATAGCAACGAGCACGGAACGACCACCACGCTTGGGCTTTGAAGTTCTGATAGAAGTCGCGATTATACAAACTCTCATCATCATTCGGAATGATGCGATCGTATGGATTGACGACTTTAGCACCAGCGTTCCACGCCACATATTGAATGATTTGGGGAGTGATAACCTTTTCATCACACAGTCGATTGTATTCCGATTTTACGTTTGAACCGACACCGATGCTATCATATTGAACTTTGATACCTTTGATATGACGGACCATCGCGATCGACTTGCGCGCCGTCGCACCGGGATCACGCTCGCCCCATTCTTCAATCTTACGCAAGATGATCCATTGACGCAGCGCTTGCGCATTACGGTCCTGACCTTCATCGGCGATATCAAGCCCCGCCATCCACACGTTCGGTGGCGGCACACGCAGACACGGCACCTTCAAATGCGCATCGATGCACGCTTGCAGCCATTCGTAAGGAATGATCGTGTTTTGAACAGCGGCGCTATAATTGCGATCAACCTCTTGCGCAAATATATGCTGCATGCCTTCACGCTCAGCTTTGGCTTTGCGCTGATCATACCATGCTTGATTTTTTTCAGGGTGATCGCGCCAATCGAACACGAACACACGCACCATGCCCGCTTCAATCACCGCGCCGACTTGCCAATCAACACCGCTTTCGCGACGGCGATGGAACACGTTGCCCAATCCATTCACCGACGACATATCAATTTGAACATTAGTATTATCGCCAAGTGCAGCTTCGGCTAGTTCAGGTCGTTTCCAATGCGCGCTTTCATCCTTGAACACGCGCGCCTTACGTCCACCACGACCGATATTATCACCGATATCACCGGTGATATTCGCGCCATTATCAGGATTGATCAGCTTCATGAACGTCGCATGATCACGCGTCTTGAAGCCTTCCGGTAACCAAATATTGGGCAATCGCTTGATCAGCAAACGCATCTTTTCGAAGATACTGTCAGGATCACCGATTTTATCGACTAAGTCTTGCTCGCGCGATCCCCAACCGGTCGCATCATCGGACGAAAACAACCATTTCCACACTGAATAAGCACATGCCAGCCACGTTGCGCCGATATCGCGACACTTCTCGACTAGACCATTCTCTTGATCACGGTCCAACTCTTCAAGAAACGTGATGAATTCCGCTTGCTTCATGAAGAATATGAACGGCACCCATTTATTGCCCGACTTGCGCGGGTTATAGGTGTCCATCCAATGCATGATGAATTCAGCGGGGCGCGTCGAATAATAAGCTTTTGCCGATCGCAACAACGCAGCATCACCGCGAAGCTTGGTCAATTGCTCGATACGCCAAGCATAGGCACCACGATAATCGGGAGGCCATTGATCGTGTGCGAGTGCGACAGGCTTCCATGACTTGACCATCGGCGCGATAACTACCGATGGTTCGAATAGATCGGCGTTATCGGCGAAGAACACTACCCCATACCGTTAAATATGTGTTTCTTGGCGTACTCGATCGCACCAAGCAACCGCCAACGATCGCTGAATTCACCCCAACTAGCTAAATGCTTCTCTTTGCGATTATCATACACAATCACGATATCACGAACAGCACCGCTTTCAACCAAATCGGCAATCTCACGAATTTGCGCAGCGGCATTAGGATCACCATGCAATTCATTCGATATTACGCGCATATCAGTCATCCATTGATCATTTGAGCATAGGCATTCGCAGCGTCATCATTGGTAGCAGCACCGGGTAACGATTGACCAATCGGGCGCGGCTGATCTTGCCGCCAATGCGGGTTGTCGCGCTCTAGCATGCCCATATAGGTCGCAAGTTTATCGATGCCACCCAACTTATCATGCAAGACGAACTTGAACTTGCTCTTGGTCGGGCGGGAAAAGCCACCATCGCCACCCGTTTGTTCGAATTCGATGCTCTTGATCGCGCTCAACTGTTCGGGCGTGCATCGGGCAAGATCGAAATACGGCATGCCATCTTCGCCGATTTGCATGTAGTCGCCAACGCTGGAAAAGGCGATTGCCATCAACTCTTTTACAACACGATGCACAGTCAATTCGGACGATGCCGCGAGATCGTTGATCCGTTCAGCGATGGCGGCACGCACAAGCGGGATATCGAGCATGCCGCGCGACTGTTCGATGATTTGCGCCGGGATCGCGCGATGAAGCGCCAAGCTGATCCGCTCGCCATTGCGCGCCGCTGTGCGTTCGGTATCGGCAACATACGCGTCTACATAGACCTTCTCAGCGGGCCGAAGCTGCCGGTAGGCACTGGCAAAGCCGATGGTGGTCAACGCGTTCATATGGTCAGATATAGCCTTGACAGCGCTAGCCGGTCAACGCGTGGTGATAATTTATCGATCAACATGAAATAGCGCTTGACGACCATCGCAACGACCATTAGAGCGATCATATGGAAACCGAAACAACCGCCCGCTTTACCACCGTTGGTTCAGCCGATGATTTTTGGTTCGCGTATCGCGGCAACAAGGTACTCTGTGACAAACTAGTCCGTGCGCGTCGCTTCAAGACCGAAGCCGCAGCATTGATCGCCGGTCGCAAAGCCAATCAATCGGAGTTTTACTAATGACCACATGTGACATCTGCGGCGGTGCCGTCATTCACGGCAAGACTGCGCAATATGGCGCACGTGGTGACGGTGGCAAGAGCGGCCCTAAACCGGGTGATTATCGTCATTATAATTGCCACACCGGCAAATATGGAAAAACCGATACGAGCATAACGACGACGCAATTGCTCGACAACATTCGTTCGCAATTGCAACACATGTTTGATGACGCAGCGATCGTACCAGTGATTGCACCACGCACGGTCAAGGTGCCATTCATCACCAAAGGTGAGCACAACCGCAGCGAGAATGCACAACGCCCTTACAAGACCACCGGACGTGTGATCAGCGAAATGGGCAGACGACGTGTTGAAATCGAATGTCCATTCTGCGATAACCGCTTTTGGGCATTTCCTTGGTCCATCGCGGGCGTCGGAAAGAAATGTCCGAACTGCGGATCAATGCACGCGTTGTTCGGCGTTGCTTATCCGTTGATCGGCAATGAGGATATGTGATCATGACCAAGCGTGCTAAGCCAACGAACAATCAGGTTGAAGCGCCATTCAATCTTTGCCCTAAATGCAAACGCGCGATCCTGCGTGATGAACCTTGCCCACATTGCCGGGCGCACCAACGCTTCACCCATAACGATGATGACACGATCTATCACCAAGCGACGCAAAACAGCATGCGCTGTGCGTTCTTGATCGTGTCCGAATTCTTCGATACACCGTCGCCCGGCGTGACCGACACGTTGAAATTTATCTGCGATGCACTGAACGCGAAGGAAAGCACCTAATCATGATGCGAACAGGCTATTACGTGACAGCGCGCGACGGGAATGCGCAGCGCACGGCATGGCTTGTCGGTCCGTTCGCCACCATGTCCGAAGCGGCTAATATGGTGCCCGCTGTCAGTCACGCATGCGTCAAGCTTGACGATCCTCGCTTTGCCTTCGCGGCCTATGGCGTGACCAAACTCACCATCGCCACCAATAATGGCAAACCACTACCACCGGGACGTCTTGACCTTGTGCGGGCTGTTGACGACCAATGGATTGGTTATGTGATCGAGCCTTATCCGTTTGTGCGAGAACCATCATGACCGAAAGCTATCTAGGGCGCGGATACGATGATGTTGCCGGGCAACCTTTTGGCTATGCATGGCATAAAGAACGTGACGAAATTCATAATCATTTGATGCGCGGCAAACGAGCGCAAATGTACGTCGGCCTTACGATGAAGCAACGGATCGATGCTATTCAAACACGTATTCATCGCAACAAGCCAAACCTGCAAGAACGACAAGCCGCTCGATTGGCATGCCAGCCAAAGCGATTAACACCACCGTCGTTTACCGATGATGAATTGATGCATCTAATCGAACTATTCAACCATGCCAATGATCCAATCAGCAAAGCGATTGCGCTCAAAGCTGCGGAAATGCTGCAATTAACGCTTGACGACCATCGCAACGACCATTATTAGGATCATAACGACAACGGAGTGACCTAGATGACCATCGCAACCACGATCATCGCACAACTTGGCGGCAACCGTTTCACCAGCATGACCGGTGCTAAGTCGTTCGTCATGGGCGAGCGTTCGCTGACCTTCCGTTTCGGTCGCAACGCCAGCAAGTCAAACATGGTCAAAATCACGCTTAACGGCGATGACACCTATACGGTGCAATTTTACCGCCTTCGCGGCATCGACTGCGCACCGACCTATCATGTTGACAGCGTGCATGCGGACGGCTTGCGCGAGGCGTTCACCGCACACACCGGCATGATCACGGCCCTATGATCGTCATCAACTTTGAGGATTGGGCGGCGGCACAAGGTGCCAGCCGCCAATCTTTCGGTGATGCCGGGATGCATTCACCAGCCGGGCACATCGGGCGGGCCAACTGGCGCGACAAGATGCAATCGCTAGGCGAACGCAACCAAGCGTTAGCGAATCGACGCACAGCCCTACGCACCGAATATGATCGATTGTGCGATGCTGGCGAATTACGACCACCAACGCACAAAGAACGGATCACAGCGACAGCACGTGGCAACCCTGATCGCGAGGATGTAAGAGCCGCCATGCGAATTTGTATCAAGAGGGGTTGGCCGTGGCATCTATCCTGATCCCGCTACAGCACCTTGACGGCTTTGACGTGTGGATCGGCAACGATCTAGCGGGCACGTGTTGGCAGGATCGCACCGGGCATCGTTGGTATGTGCGTTGGACGCCGCCAGTCCGATTTATCTTCGGCACCGCCACCAGCTTTGCCGAGTGCGTCAAATACATTGTTGACAACCATCGCAACGACCATTAGAACAACCATCACATTAACGGAGTGATCAAAATGACTGTTTGGTATATGACCAGCGTGATCAATCGTCGCAGTGACGAAGATGTTGAAGGTGTTGAAAAAGCAATCGCATCGTTACCGAAAGCAAGACCCTATGTGATCCGCGACCGGACGATCACGATGCTTAGCACCGAGCCTGTTCAATACGGTCAAGCGCCTTTCGAAATCGGCGCGAATGAGTGTGTTCACAATCGATAATTATCACCACCGCCAAATCATGGCCCGTTCGTTAATTCGGACGGGCTTTTTGTTGCCCGATGATAATTATCACGGCTAGGTTATAATTGGTTATATCGCATTATAAGTATATAACCAATTTTTCCCATACTCTCAGACTCGATCAATAACTTATTATACTCAATATTAGTTTGTTATATTACTTATTATTAGTTATTGATCGAGTCTGTCTCTATAGGTAAATGTGATTATTGGTTATACAATTACCAATTCGCTTATATTTTATCATAATTACCATAATTTATAATCATCGCTAATTATGGTAAATTATGGTAATTATGATAAAATGCCCCAAATTACCATAATTACCGCTCGACCGAGTATTGAGCAATCACTAATATAAGCTATTGACAGCCCGCCGACGCCATGGCAGGAAGCGCGGGATTGAAAGGATAGATAATGCCCAAACCACCCGAGCCACATAGCCTGCCGATCCTCAGCCGAATGATCCGCGCAAAACTGTCATCGGCGCTCAACGCCACCATATCGCACGACCATTGCGTACCGAACGGCATGGCCTTTAACGTCGAATATGACGATGGCAGCGTGTTGACCGTCACGATCAATCAGACGCTAGGATCACGATGATATGAACGATCCGTGCGACGAATGGCCACTAGGGCTGATCCCCGGCGTATCTCACGATGGGAAACGATTTCGACCATTGATCATCGATACGATCCTAAGCGGCGGCACAGTGAGCAACATCACCATCATGGAGGAATTACAGCCTCCTCCGTCGTTCGTTACACATGTGCCAGTGCTATGCCGCTATTGTCGAACGACCGACCACCACAGACACGCAATAGGGTGCCCCAATGGACGTTGACGATCCACATGATGATTGGTCATCGGCAATCCTGATCCAATGGGTGCCAGTGATGGACCACCGCATACGTCCGCAACATCGCGGACTATCTGGTTTCATATTCGAAGAACGCGCAATTCTAGAACATCGCTTCCGGTGTTCAACGATAGCAATAAACCCTCTTTCCATATCGTGCCCAAAGTGTCGCCAATCGGCGGGCCGGGAATGTCTAGGTGTAACGCGACCGCATCGTGCTCGATTTGAAGCGATCCGCGAACAACACAATATCGATAAGGATCACAAATGACCATCACCAAGCAAGATATCAATGTGATCGTGAACAACGTCAACGCCATCGGTGACGAATGGTGCGTATACGAGCATTACATGCAGACGGGATTACCGGGTACACCGCCTGAATTGATCTATATCGCCACGTGCAACCTTTCCGACGTGTTCGAAATGAGAGAGGCGCGCAACAACAGCGATTGGTGCGATCTTGCCGCGCTTAACCCCGGCGTGCTGATCAGGATCGTCATGACGACGCAGGATCAGACGGAAGCATTCAACGCCGCCGTCCGACACATGCGATCGTTCCCGGCGATGCCACGGTGCAATGTCCACGGCTATAACGTGTTCGGATCGAACCGGGCGATACTTGCCAGCGACGGCCGCGAATTCGCATCGCAGGCCGAAGCCGCACGAGCGCTAGGCTGTTCTCAAGCCGCCATATCGCTTCACATGAACCGCAAGCTTGATCACGTGAAAGGGATCAAGCTGACATACAAGACAAAGGATGCACGATGACCATGCAATGGATCGGCCCGTTAGCATCATGCGCCGGGCTAGGCGTCGCCACATGGATCATGTGGGCGACCCTCAAAGATTTGGCGATCCGTAGCATCAACGATGCTAATGACGCCAACCGTTGGCGCATGATCGACCAACTACGCAATGCAGGGATCGCAACATCGATCAGCATCCATCAACCGAATGATGATCCCGACACACTCAATGATCAGGAGTGCGTTACGATCAACGCCGATTGGACCAATTGGGAAGATCGTGACTACCGTGCAGCATCGGTTGACGTGTGCCTAGCGCAGGCGCTCAACGACATGGGAGGCGGCCCCCGTGGTTGAATTCAAGACACGCTTGGGCGTTGCCGAGCGATGAATGACGCAGGCTGGCGAACGATCGGTCCGCGTCATGCGCTCTACATCGGCATACCGCCAAAACGCAATTTAATTTGCACGATCAATATCAGCCATCCAATATTACAGGAGCGATGGAAATGACCGAACAAGAAACGATCGATCAGCTTGACGCGTGGCGTAAGACCGGCGCGCTATGTCGCGACAAGGGACCGAACGGAACCAACCCATTCCGTCCGAACACGCTCGCAGCGTACATGCATATTCAAGGATGGTTAGAGCGCGATTTGCAGCTTTGCCTTGCCCGTGCCAAGCCGAGCTACCGCAATGCACAGATTGCTTGCGGTAATATCACCATCGAAGGGATCAACGGCGGATATGGCTTCGAAAGTCATTGTCCGCTTATTGGTGATCACCTGATCGCAATGCAATCGAAAGGTGATAAAAATGACCACATTTCGCATTGAAGTAAAATATGGTCAACCTCAACGCATGGTCGAGGCTGATACGTTTTGCGAAGTAGACGGTTGGCTGATCTTTTATCGCAAACCACCAACGGGCGGCACACAAGAATATTGGCGTGTACGTCTTGAAGGCATCCTTGCGATGGAAACCGTATCGTCACAGTGAAAACTTAATCGCTAAGATGGAAAGGTGATGAAAAATGACCCGCATTAACGTAATGGCTGATATCGAAACATGGGGCAAAAAGCCCGGTTTCGATCTTCGCAGCATTGGCGCAACGCTATTCGATCCGATCACCGGGATCGTCGGCAAGCCATGTCCGTCATGCAACAGCGGTACACTCCACGACTGTTCCGATTGTCTGAACACACGCACCGACGCAACCGCAGAATTTTATATCGCAACCGATAACCCGGTTCTATCGGACCGTGAAATGATGGCGTATCGAATTCACTTCAATGATCCAACTTTGATCGATTACAAATACCCGTTGCAACGTGATCCCGAAACCGTCGCGTGGTGGAATGACCAAAGCGCCGAAGCACAAGAGGCGTTCGCCAACCCGGTAGAACTGCGGATCGCATTGATCCAATTTGCTGATTGGTTGCGCGGGTCGGCTGGTGACATGTATGATTCCAACGACCGTGACAGGCGTATCCCCGATGATGTAAACCTATGGTCGCACGGCCCGGCGTTCGATCCGCCCATTCTGGCCGCCGCCTATGACGCATGCGGCCTGCCAGTGCCGTGGCACTACCGAGCGCCTCGCGATACCCGCACCGCCTTCGACATGGCCAATGTCGGCGATCACAGCATGTTCATGCAGCAATTCAACCACGGCACCGCCCACAACGCCCTAGACGACGCGATATCGCAGGCCCGGTGCGTCTGCGAAGCATATCGCCGGGTGCGCGTCTCGCACGACGTGGCAACACATTGGCGAGCGGATTAACATTAACAGTGAATATGGAGGATATAATGCGAGACTTCAAATGGTTTCTGACCAAAATGCGATTTACGATCATGCGCCTGATCAACCGGATGCTTGGTCGCCCGCCCTATCCGTTCAATCTAAGCTATAGCGTCATCATTGGCGATTATGCAGTGAGCGAGCACATAGATCGAAACATCAGGGATATTGTCGTCATCGGCCCGCACGTCCAAGCCGGTCCGAACGGCAGCATCCGGATCGGTTCAGGCTCCAAGTTTTTGGAGATACGTTTCGACAAGAACGCCAGAACGATCGAGCTATGCGGCGGTCATCCCGATGAAGTTATCAAGGCGGTTCAAGCCGGGATGGATCACGCGCTTAAGCTGTTGGTTCAAGCCGCTCAACGATGACTAGCAACCAAAACGCCGCCATGACGCGGATCGACAAGACTGCCGGTCATTGCAAGATACTCCACGTGACGGCGACGGCGCTGATCGATCATGGCTATATCGAGCGATTACCCAAACCGATTAGCACCAAGCCCGAACCATCCTATCGTTTCACCCGGAAAGGCGAAAAATGGATCGCATTGCGTTCATAGAAATCAAGCCAATCGATCCCGGCGCATTCTGGTTGCTCGTGGTGTTGGTGATCATCACCTTGATCATTCGCCTGAGACGAAAATAACGCTTGACGACCATCGCAACGACCATTAGAGCGATCATCACAACGAATGGAGTGATCGATATGCGCTTTTACGTTCCGAATGCCACCAAGGAAACACGGAAAGGTAAACGGTCAATCCGTACCACCAAATGGGGCAATGTGAACGCGCATATCAGTGGCAAATTCTGGAAAACTATCGGTCCCCAATACGGGATTGGTGTTGACGAAGATGCACAGGCGTTTCTTGATGGAAAGGACGATTAATGGCTATCGCGATCAAAAATATCACCAACTGCCACATTTCGGCATGCAGCAATACCAACGCATATCGCAGCAACTGTACCATCGATTTCGAGGCGGGCGAATTCCGCTACCATATATGGGTACGCCCGCAACACGATGGCACAACATGGGAACTTGGCCTAACGCTCTATCGCAACCTCATCAATTTCGGTGAGCGATATAAGAAGACCAAAAACATGGACGTTTTGGTAAACGCTAACGCAATTAACCATGTCATGGCGGCTCTCAATCTCGGCACGATCAGCGGCATCAATCATGACGCGATCAATGCGTTTGTCGACGCACACAACACGTCCGAAATCGAGCGCCGGGCACGCGAACTGGCCGAGGCCAACACGGCCCGCGCCGCCAAAATTCGCGCAACGTTGATGACGGCCATATTCAGCGGGGTCTATTCGCCGCAATTTGCACATGCTGTCGGCAATATGATCGAGCACGGCACCGACGATGATTTGAACAGCCTCGATCATTTGTTCAACGTGGTGATCTAGCAGGCTTGATCGATCCCAAATGATCGGCTAGCCTCCCTCCCCTCCTATCAGGAGATTTGATGATGATCGATATTCGTCGTGCGCGACAACCGGAATATGGCTAGCTGCGGAGCGGCGAAACGCGTGAGGATGCCGCTTCAAACATGTCGCGCAAAATTCAGATAGAACCGGCCGGGGCGCAATGATCAGAGCATGCGCCCCGGCCATTTTTCGTTTGACACCCCGGTCAAAATCGATCACACGGATCGAACGCCCCCGGTGTCTAATACTTTGGCATTGGGCTTCACAGTCGGTTTACCGGCTGACATGCAGCGGCACGGCAATGATCCCGGTTCGCCGGATAGGTCCGAAAAGTAAGAGCATCGTTCGGGTCGCACTGCGACGATGTTCGCAAGGAATATCGCTACGGCAACCAAACCGTACAGCCTGCTCGAATGTCAGGCCGCTATTCCCAACCCTGCGCACGGCCATAGCCTGCCACGTCTGCCCAACCACCGAAGTAGAACAGATAGGGGCGGCTTTCCCGATCCTCTTGGAAGAACGGGCGTGGTGCCCGTCCTAGAGGATGATAGCCCATGTTCTCTAAGATCGCCGCGATCGTGTTCGGTGCCATGTTGCCGCCACGAACAGTGCCGGTGGTCCTGATCCGATTGGCCACCATCGTCGCGCTGATCCACCCATGACGGAAGCCCGGCAGGGCATCCTCAACCGCTTCAAGGATCATACGTTCAACCGGCGATCGGCTGATCGCAATTGCGGACGGCGTCGATGATGTCTCAGGCGCGGTGCCCGGCATGTCATCAGTAGTGATCGGATGACGCATTAGCCAATCGGCGATGATGGCAGCACCATCGCCATAGAGCCATTTGAACAGATTGACGAAATACGCATCACCCATTCCATGCGCAATCAGATCAGCTTTGGATTGAATGGCGCTATAGAAGATGGCGTAACGCCGACCATTTTGATTGACCGGGATCGCATCCTTGAAGTTGCTAAAAAATATCCAATTCGCCGGGTTGTCTTCCATTTCTTGGTCGATACCCTTGGATTGAATTTCGACGCGTTTGTCAGTGATCATGGGCTTAAGAATTTCGATCAACTCGCGACGTTCGTCCACCTTGATTTCATTGACGACGATCAACAATTTTGAGCGCATCCAAGCGTTGAATGTCGATCCGCTATTGACCAATTCTTGCGCTTTAGGGCTATAGCAATACATTTCACCAATGATCGCTTCCATTGCTTCCATCAGGAAGCCTTTGCCGACGCCCTCCGTTGATTGGATCATTGGTGCCCAACGTATCTTGCGGCCGGGGAACTTCACATTATGCGCGAGATAAGCATAGATGATGTTGCGATCATTCTCATTCGGTATCATCACTTCCATATTGCGAGTGAACGGCGTCACGTCACCGGCTAGCGTGCGTATCTTCACCGGGATATAGGTATTGACACCGCGCCGACCAAGTTGATCTTCAACGATTTCACCAAATGATCGTTCAGGCAAAAACCGAATGTGATCGACTTTCGGGATCGTCCAAAGCGTTGACCGCGTTGCAGCTTGCCATGCTTCATTGACCGTCTTGCCCATACCATCGATGATAAATTTCTTACCACCATAGGCCATGTTGAATTTGGTCGCGCCCATGAACCGACCTTTCGGCGTCATGATTTCGCCGAACTTCTCGATAGCATAGCAGCCTTTGAACCATTGTTGCTGTTCAAGGTGCGTCAAGAATTCGCCACTGCAATCGAGCGGTGGTGGTTCAGGCATGGGTGGTGGCGCAGCGCCCGCCGATTGTGGCTGATCGCCCTGATCGTTGCTGGCGGGCACCGGCTGGCCATCTTTCGGCCCGAACAACATCGTTGCCTTGAGCGACGGCACGCGGTGCAAGATCGATGGCCAACCTAATTCGGTATTGCGGATCGAATGCCATTGCTTGGCATTTTCACCAACATCGTTTGCACCGTATCGAGCGCACCACGCCGACCACATGATGAAAAGTGTATCGGGATCGGTAAGCGTCCAACCGGCTTGTTTGACCGCACTGGTCATCGCGATCCATTCGCCGCGTGTCAATTCATTTGGATCGCACAATTCAAGCGCACGGTTTAGCCAATCGAGCGATGGCGCGGCAAGTGACGTTTCACCCAATTCATGGCGAACACCCGCGCCACCATCGATCACATTTACCGACATAAGCGCAGCTTCAAGTGCTTCGATAGTGGTCACTTGACCATAACCGGGCAAAGCTTCGCATGACACTAGGTGCGGACGGGTCGGGTCTTTACGATGCCATGTGCCCGGCACGCGCATAACCCGTGTCGGATCGATGATCGATTTGTCACCATCAAACACTTGGCGAAGCTTGCGCTGAATCAACTCGAAACGGTCGTTGCCTTGATACGGCTGCACCGGCCAATAAACGTGATGCTTCTCACGCGATTGACCAGTCGCGTCATCATAGAGGATGGACGATAGCACGCCAAATGATGGCGCGGGATATGCAGCCGCAGCGCGATCGTAATTCTGCCGAGCAGACAGGTTATCCAAGTCGACGTAATGTGCACGGATATAATGGACGTTCGCAAGATCGCGACCACGACCATCAAGCGCATTGATATTGGCGAAGATACCGTAACCGACATCGTTCATTTGACACAACCATGACCACCATTCATGCAACGTACCACGACGCGCATGCGCGGGAACTTGCTTATCGGTATCGTGGATCGCGCGCCAGTCGATCGTTGCGGTATTCGGATCACCGGCGAACGCGCCGATAAACGACCATACTGCGTTGAAATCCTGCCCCCCCGTCGTGGTCATTTGACGTCAACCGGCGCAAGGAATGCTTCCACGTCCGAAACCCGCCATTTGACCGGACGTGCACCGGCTATCGGTGCGACAAGGCATCGGCCTTGCGCAAGCTGATAGCGGACGGCACGGGTGGTCAAACCCATTCGTTTCGCATATTTTGTAAGGTTCAACAATGGGTTAGATTGCGGGTCGGGAAACAACATGCGCTATGGATAGTCGCGCCGGTGCGGCCCGGTCAAGGCTCGATTGTGAAAAAAGCGGAAATAAATCTTGCGCCCCGCCGTGGGATCATTATAACCGACGATGAATAGAAGGATGACCAATGATGGCTAAGCCGCAACGTACCGATCACGGAACAGCGAACCAAGCGATCGCATGGGTCCTGTATGAGAATCAAGACGGGCAGGAACGCGAATTTCTAACCGCATGGCTCACCGGCGACGCTGAAAGCGACTGGCCGGATTATTACGAATGGTTGGATACGCAGAATGTTTAAACGTGAAAGCTACTGGCGCGACATGGCGACAACGCTTCAAGCGCAGTTGGACGTGACTAATGCGGCGCTCGAAACAGCGACCGAACACCTTGCAGGTATCGAACTGCGATTTGCCAACCGCGCCGCGTTGATCAGTTTGGGCCGCGACGGTCGCAAACTCAATTTTACCTTTGTCCGCAATAAGGAATTGATCCGTATCACCGCCATGGGCACATGGGAGGATGATCTTGACCAATGGAAACGGGAGTTGTTCGAATGATTGACATGATCGGCGGTGCCTTGTGCATCGCGCTTTTCAGTGGCTGGTTCGCATTTACCGCGATCATCACCGAACGGATCAGCCGCCCGATCCTCGATAAGATGACCGATGCTGAACGGTTGAAGGTTACGCTTCAAACCGAACAGGTCCGGCGCATGACGGGGATGGAATGATGAAAATTGAAATCGAACCGGACATGATGTTTCCCAAGCTGGAATATCATGTGATCAGCGTCGGTGGTCGGACGGTGCAAACCGCTGACAGCGTCGACGCCGCAAAGCGCTTACGCGATGACCTTGCGAGCAAGGGAACGCACGTGCGTATTGTCGAGATCACCACTCTGACCATCGTGAAGGACATCGATTGAAAAGCCACCCGGCAGTTATCGCTGCAATGGACGCTTTGGCGTCGTTGCAAATTTCCGAACACGGCAAATGGTTGAGCGGTGAACAGGCGCGCAATATCATCACTGTTGAAATAACATACCATAGTATGGCTGAACTCATTCAATCGTATAACTACCAACACCGACATAAACGCGAACGCCCGCTTAGTCCACTTATCATCATGGGCATTCGCTATTATATCGTTGATCATTTGCCGAATGACGATGATTGGCGCGTGTTGAACGCATTGGGAGTGAATTAATCATGGGCACGAAACTAACCGAATTGCGTGACGGATGCTTTGCCAAAGCGCTTGATGAAGAGCCAATGTTCGTCTTGCTCGCGCGCGATCCAAAAGCGCCCGAATTGGTTGAGCGTTGGGCAGACGATCGCGAAGATGAGATTTCGTGGGGCAAGCGACCAACTTCGGATATGACGCAAGTCATCGAAGCCCGGCAAACCGCCAACAAAATGCGCATATGGCGACAACTCAATGATGGTGCATGGCGAAAGGGTTGACTATGCTATTTTACACCAGCCTAGGCAAAGAGGTATTACGCGACGGGCATCATTATGCCGACGCTATATCAACCGGTGCCGCTGAACGGATCGCACGGGCATTGAACGATACCGACACACCATTGGTGCCGATCATGCCCGAATTGATCACACGTGATAAACCGGGGCCGTTGTTTATCGAACCGAAACACGCCGTCCGGCAGGAAAGCGACGAATACGCTTGTGCATGCGGCGCACGTTGGCCGGTGAGCGAAGGCGAGGAACACCCGTGAACATTCTGAGTGAAGCATATAACGCTACAATGGCGGTTCCAGATCATGGCCCGGTTGCTGAAGTTGCCAAAGCGGTCTGCACGATCCGTGATCGCAATTTCACTTCGGATAGCACGATGACACCTTGCGGGATCATGCCAGCATGGCGCGCGATCATATTGGAAACCATATTGCTCGACATGATCAGTGGCGGCTAAGCGCGACGACGGCCCGCCATGGTTCAAACGGATCGGGATCGACCGGACGTGTCGCTTGGTCGGCATGTGCCGGGGTATGGTCACACTGACATGCGCGGACGATGGCACGCACACGCTATGGATTTATGATCAACCCGTCGCAATCGGCGATGCGACCACCATGCGCAACCGCTACGCTGACAATATGTGCGGTGATTGGCTTGAAGCATATTATCGCAATTAGCGTTTGACAACCATCGCAATGACCATTAGAGCGATCACACCAACAACGGAGTGACCGATATGTCGAAAATCACTTACCATGACAGCACCATGAAAAGTGTTGTCTGCATCGTCAAGTTCGAAGGCCGCACGTTCGGTAAGATCGAAAAAGATAACATCGGACGGTTTTTCTATCGTGCCAATGCCGGTTGCCGCAGCGAGCTATTTACCGACGTTGACGCCTTGAAGCGTTCGCTTGAACGCGGCGACTAACAACCCGCCGCCATATACCGCCGCCGATCACCGCTTGACAGCGTGGCGGCGGCGGGATGGCGAGTAGCGATCAACATGGGCACAACGACGGCATCGCCCGTCCTGATCGCTTCGGCGGCGATGGCATCGCGCATGGCGGCTGCATTGGCGAAATAATGCAGGATCGCACCATGTGTCATGCCGAGCCGTTGCCCGATCTTGCGCGCGCTGACCGTCGCCGGATCGTCACGCCAAAGCACCAGCCCGGTCGTGAGGATCGTTGCGCGTGTGCGCTGGCCATGTGTCAAATCGGTCATCGAAACGCATCCACGTATTGAGCAACTTGGGCAGGATCGGTGACGAAGCCCCCGATAGCGCCGACGCTACGCATTAATTCGATAAAACGCAACTGCGCTGCGGCGCGAGCATCACCGGGTGTCATGTGCCATCCTGAGTGTTTTGCTTCGAATACCGACATGACACCTAGCAATTTGCCAACGTGGTGCGATTGAATGATGATCGGGACTGGCCCGATGATATCGGACGATTTAAATTTATCATTCTCCTGTTTGCTCGCGTTCATCAACCCATAGCGAATATGCCGCCCGGTTTCATCGACGGTGACACCAACATTATTGCGCATGGGCAGTCCACCAAGCTGTGCCATTGCCAGCCGAGCGCCTTGCGAAACGACGCTTTCACTTGCCATCGATCCAACTCCAAAAGCTAGCAACCGCACCGGCAATGGCAAGATTGAACACCGGGATATTATAGGCCGCAGCGACACGCAATGATTGCCCGGTGCCGCCTTTGATCGCCGCGCCTTCCGTCCAACACACGACCGCGCCAACCGGCTCAGGCGCGCTAATCGGGCTATCACCAAGCATGATCGCGCTATTGCGAGCGTGAAGCTTACGCGCGTTCTCGTCACACGCTGCCCAATTGGGATGATAGTGCGCCGCGTGTTGTTGCCACTCGATATAATGCCCAACCTTACCGAGATAGATTTTCAGCAACAGCGGATTGATCACACCATAACCACGAGCGAATGCCGTATCAGCGCCATCGGCACCACCACTGCGCCCACGAATGCCACGCATGGCGCATTGCATACCGACCTGTTCGATTTGCATCAGAACATCCATCGGCGTCACGCGTGAGCCAATTCCTGCAATGATCATCATTCGTCCTTTCAATATATAAATTGCAACGGTAGTTGAATATTCTTCGGGCAATAATCGAAGAACGGCGCAATCTGTTTCGACTTGTAACCGGCAAGCCCGCAACCAATCGGGACGACTTGAAAGTGATCGCCGGGATTTGCACGGGCATGATCGAGGAACACGTCAACGAAATATTCGATCATCGACAATGGCAATCGCTGCATCACGAAATCCTTTGTCGGGATCGCATAGCTGTTACCTTGCCGCCCCCAACCGATCCCGGTAATCGCGCCATGGTTCAACCGCGCTTCAAGCGCTGATCCCTTACCATGCCGCCCGGCTAGGTTCGATCCAAAGACGAATACGTTGGTCATCGGCGTCGCTCTTCACATTGTGCGGCCAATGACATCAACCTTAAACATCTAGCGGCAGTTTCCCATTGTGATCTTTGCACCGCTTTCTTGAAATTCTGTTTATTGGCGTGTTCAGCCATGATGAATTGACTAACTTCAACCGCACCGGCTTTTACCGCAAGCGCTCGCTTCGACCACGCAATGTCAAAATGTTCCCAACTAGCCGACATACCGAATTCACAATCACCATCGGGTCGTTGAAACCACTTCAATTGCACACCGATCACTCGCATCATTGCGAACAATTCATCGCGCGTATCTGCCCAACAATGACACATGATCGTTCGACCAAATGGAGCACTCATATCGTCAACATAGACGGTCATAACACGCACCACCCTTCGACCTTGGCCGCTAGCACTTCATAGTCAGCGCGCGACCGTTCAACGCTCAAAGCGTCCAACATTGTCATTTGTCCTAACCCGAAATATATTCGCTTGTGCGTCTCGCGATCGTCACGACCTTTGAAACGTTGAATGCCTGCATATTGCGCAAAGGCATCTTTCAAGCGCTGTTGCGCTTGGTGTTTTTCCATTTGACGATTGGCCATGCCAGCACCCGCCGCAGGCCCCGCTGCCATCCCGGCACGCATCGCAGCGCTTGCCGGGCTTTCCAGCACCGTCGCGGCGCGCATCGCGGCTAGCCGGGCGGTATCGAGCAGCATCAAGTCACCGTCGATCTGTAGCAGCGTGCGGCTAGCAGGATCGGGTAGGGGCGGCATCGCGCCGCAATATGGGCAGCAAATGTGGAAGCGTTCATATGGACGGCTGCATGATCGGCACGCGGTCAACGGGATATCTTCGGGATCGGGCGCGCTCTTGCCTCGCTTGTCGCGGCGATCCAGTATCCAATTATGCGGTTTGTCGGGCAAACCGTGGCGCTTCCAATTGCTGACCATATCGATGATCAAACCATAAAGCTTGCCGAACATCACACGCAGCGCGCGACCGAACATTTGAAGGTATTTTGCCAACGACGCGGTTGGGCGAGCCATGATCACGCATTCAACGGCCGGAACGTCAAACCCTTCATCGAATAGATCAACGTTGACAAGCACGGTGATGAGACCGAGTCGGAAACGTCGGATCATTTCGCGACGATAAGTTGGATCGCTTGTGCCATCCAATGCAACGGCAGTGATGCCGATTTCGTTAAATCCTAAAGCGATCTTACTGGCCGTATCAACGTCGGTCGCAAACACGATTGTTCGCTTACCATATGCCCAACGAATATATTCCTGAACAACGTCGCCGACGATATGCGATTTCTTGGCCTTCTCGCGCATCTTTTTCGGGCTGTAATCACCCGATGGCGCAACGTCGCCTTCATCCATATCAAGGTCACTGGTCGGGCACACGATTTGATAATCGGACAGTGCGCCCATATCGATCAACTCGCGCATCGTCGGGCCGATCACCATATCATCAAAAACACCATCATGATGACGACCTAGTCCCGCACCGTCCGCACGTTGAGGCGAGGCAGTATAACCTTCGCCGAACGCATTGGCGAACATACCAGTCCAATTGCCCCATTGGTTCAACTTCAAGGCGTGGTGCGCTTCATCAAGTTTCCAGCGTTCGACTTGACCGGCCCAACTACGTAATTCACTAATGCGCGCATTACATGTCTGAACCGCAGCGACCGCGCAAATGCTATCTGGATTGATGAACGATTTACCATTGAAATTAGCGCGATGTTCGGCAACGATTTGCGAAACGATATTCTTGGGGGCTATGATCCTATGTGGGATACCGCGCCCGGCAATGTGCATCGACATTTGCCCGACCAACTCGACACGATGCGCACCGACCACCTGAACGGTGCCCATTAGATGCTTGCGCAACACGCGATGCGACATGATCACAGATTTACCGCCGCCCGTTGGCAACACTGCCAACACGTTCCGATTGCCCGCCGCAATCGATGCTTCAATCTGGCGGTCTAAGTCATCCTGATCGGGCCGAAGGATCATGAACGTGCGATTACCATAATCGCCCATGCACCAGTTGAACCGGGACCGATCAGCGGTGACCAATACCAAGCCGGATCATGCGCTAATTCACCGCCACGGCAGACAACAACATGATCTTCATATTCGGTGCGACCGAATACCATGTAATATGTCGTCGGGTTTTGTTCACCCATGTAAGCGAGAATATCGGCGAAGGTATCTTCACCGCCGCAATTGATCACGAATGGTGCATAACCGTAATGCGCCAACCATTTGACCATTCGTTGATTGGCTTCCATCGGATCGCAATTGTCGTGCATGAAGTGCGGCACCCGATCCGGCGCGAATTCGAGGATCGATGCGATACAAGCACGCATGCAATCACCATACGTCCCGGCATCAGGATCATGCTTTGTTTGGCACACAATCGGGATCATCGCGTCATCCATGATGGTAAGGTTGCCGGGCTATATGAACCATCGCCGCGCGTGAACGGTTGGAAGATACCGAACCATTCATAATCGTTCACGTCTCGAACAATAGTCGGTCGTGCGCCGGTGCAATCAATAATTTCTTCGAACACCAATCGACCGGATGGGCTGGCGGCGGCAAGGTTCGCGATATTTTCTGCGCTCCAATACATACCACCAGACGGCTTTATTGCCGGTTCGCGGGTCAAATCGATTATCGAACGCCAACGATCGAAATCATTGGGTTCATTGGACCACACGACGCAATTACCGGGATGAACGTAACCGAGCGTCGTTTTAGCGACAGCATATTGCAGTAATTCATTCACCGTAATCGTCAACATGCTTTTGAATGGCGCTTCGCTAGCGCACTGCGTGATAAGCGCTTGATCAGCGATGATATGGATCACACCATCATTCGTATCGCTGTTGATCTTTTCCACCGCCATTACCACACGGTTTGTCGCGAGCGCGATACCGTGATCAATGCGGATCGAACGGAACCATATGGTTGGCTCAGTGCTTTCGACGGTGAGGATACGCGACAAACGAGCGATCGTGTCGCATGGAATGGTGAAATCTGTCATATCTGGTCTGTCCCAAAAATTAGCCGCTATGTCAAATTTTCGTTTGCATATCCCATTCCAAGCGTCTAGCACATAATCACCGATTTTTCACCCCGGTAGGAGTATGATTATGGAATTGACCTTGACGATCAAGGGAAGCGCATCGGTCCTTGCGATGGTGCTTGCCAGTTTGCCCGATGGCGCAAGCGCGGGCTTCACGCCCCAGATGCCGAACGCCCCGCCCGTCCCGATGATGCCCATGCCCGGCGCTGGTGGCGACGGTGACGATGATGGCGGCCCGGTGAACGTCAATGCACCTGCGATCGATAGTGGCGGCCTGCCGTGGGACGAACGTATCCATGCCAGCACCAAGACCGTCAAGGCCGATGGCACATGGACCGGCAAGCGCGGTGGCCCGAAGGGCGAAGAACTGGCAGCGATCGAGGCGCAGTTGCGCGCGAGCGTCGTTCAGCCCGTCCCGATGCAAATGCCAGCGCCCATGCCGGTGATGCAGCCCGTTCCGATGCCGATTGCGCAACCGATGCAGCCGCAGCCCATGCCGGTAATGGCCGCCCCGGTCGCAATGATGCCGCAGCCCATGCCCGCGCCGATCCCGATGATGCCTGCGCCCGAGCCGATCATGCAACAGCCCGATCCCGCAACCGTCGCCACGGTTGCGCAGGCAACCGGCACGCTCGATTTTGCGCAATTCATGCAGCATCTTTCCGGACAAATGTCGAAGCGCGACGGTGCTGGTGCGCCGTTGGTTCACGCTGATTATCTGGCGGGCATCACGAAGGAAATCAGCGATGCATTCGCACCGCACGGTTTCGGCCCGCTGTCCGCAATCACTGACATCGCGAACAATCCGCAAATGATCACCTATGCTGCGCAATTGATGCAGCGTGATGGTCGTTGGGGCTGATATCCGATCAGCGCATGCGATCCTCTCCCCGTATGCGCTGATCTGCTACGTCTTGCCGGTGGCGTGGATGATACCGGCACTTTTCACCTGTCGTCTAGCAGGTAGGACGCGACCCTTTGACTGTTGAAACGCACGTTCGAACCGTGCCGGGTGAACCAATCATGCTTACGATTACCGCTGACAATTTGCCACGATTGATGAATTGCAACGGTAGTCGCAACATGGTGGCAGCGTTTCCACGCGAGACGATCGAACAAATCGGTCGTGATGAAGGCATCGCTGCCCATTGGATGGCGACAACCGCATTCAATGGCGCTGATCTAAATTCACTGATCAACATGAAACATACTAACGGCGTGATCATGACCGCTGAAATGGCGGATCATGTCTATAATTATTTAATGTCGCTCGACTGCGGCGAAATGGAAGTCGATACGTCATTTGCAGGATCGACATGGGAAGTACGAGCGCGCTGCGATCATCGCAAGTTTGACCCGACGACCGATACGTTGACCATTGATGATTTCAAATATGGTTGGACACCTGTTGAGCCTGAAATGAATTGGACGTTGATCGCCCATGCCATTGGCACATTGATCGCGAGCGGTACCAGCGCTGCCAACATCGTTCTTCGCATTCATCAACCACGACCGCACCATTCGGACGGCAAAGTTCGTGAATGGCGGATCAGTTATTTCGAGTTGATGGATTACTATCGTCAAATCGATCAAACGCTTTCCAATCCAACGGATGAGTTGCGCACCGGGCTTGCGTGGTGCCGCCGATGCCATGCGCTCGCCAGTTGCCCGGCAGCGCGCGCGGCAAGCATGAATGCGATCGATGCGACCACATTGCAATTCAGCGACGAATTGACCAACGATGTTGTCGCCTTCGAACTGGATACGCTGCGCACCGCGCAAGCAACGCTATCGTCCAGATTGACCGCCCTTGAGGAAATGGCAGCATATCGATTGAAGAGCGGCGCGGTGATCCCCGGCTATGGCGCAGAGACGCAATATGCCAACACACGTTTCAAGGCAGGTATAACATCAACCGCATTGACCATAGCGAGCGGGATCGACTGCACCAAGCCGGGCATGATCACGCCCGCTGAATTCAAGCGCCGGGGCGGCTCGCAAGCTGTTTTCGATGCGCTGACTGAACGCCCGATCACCGGTGTCAAGCTGGTGCGTGCTAGCGCTGACAAGCGTGCTCAAAAACTGTTCAATAGGAGCAACTGACATGATTGAATTTACGGCACCCGTTGGTCGTTTGGTTTGGGGGCATCCTTTGAAGCCCCGCGCCGTTACCGACCGCAACACCAAGCAACCGAAGTTGAACACACAAGGTCAACCGCGCCAAGCTTGGACGTTTGGCGTCGCGTATGACAAAGCGACGTTTCAACAATATATCTGGCCTGTTCTTTGCCAAGAGGCCGCAACCGCCTATCCAGCAACAGCACAATCAAACGGTCAACCGACCACACCGCCGAAGTTCGCGTGGAAATATGTCGATGGCGACGGCCTTGATGATCAGGGCAAACCTTATAACCTTCGCGAGGGTTATGCCGGTTGCTATGTTTTGACATATGGCACAGAGTTGAAGGCACCCGGCCTGTTCAAATGGGACGGCACGAAGTACAATCAATTGCCCGCCGATGCGATCAGGACCGGCGATTACGTATCGATCGGCGCAACGTGCAAGGTCAACGTCCCGACCGATCGCACCGAAACACCAAGCCTTTACATCAATCCGGAAGGCGTCGATTTCGTCGGTTATGGAACCGAAATCATCGCACAAGGTGGTGCCGATCCCATGACGATGTTCAAGGGGCAACAGCATCAGCTTCCGGCCGGTGCGAGCGCTACACCGATCGGTCAACCGGGCGGCGTCGGGATGCCCGGCATGGGCATGCAACCCGGTCAACCGCAATACGCGCCACAGCCGGGCTATGCGGCCCCTGCGTCCGTCTATGCGCCTCAACCGGTCATGCAGCCCGCCCCGGTCTATCAACAGCCTCAAATGATGGCACCGGCGCAGCCCGGCTTGCCTGCCCCCGCGCCGGATTTCGTCGCCAATGCTGGTCAACCGCAGTACGCGCCACAGCCGGGCTATGCGCCTCAACCTGTCATGCAGCCGCAGTATGCACCGCCACCCGGTCAACCGATGATGGCACCGGCGCAGCCTGCCATGCAACCCCAATACGCGCCGCAGCCTCAACCGATGCAGCCGGGTATGATGCCCCCTCGATAATTGCCGCCAGTGTGGGGGGCGGCCATTGACCAAGTTCGACACTGGCGGATTATGCATCAATTGTTGGCTTGATGACGACGTGCCATTCTAATCGATGGCACGTCGTTTTCATTTGAAGGACTGATCACATGGATGACGTGAATGAACTGATCGCAAAGCTTGAAAACAACCGCGCATTTGCTGCAAATGAAGCGGTGATCTTCACCACCGAAACCGGTAGAGCATTGGCACGCGGGCGTGCTTACGCGTACAATCGAGCGATTACGATTGTGCGTGCACATTTCAAAATCCATGAACCGCCGCGCATCGATGAATGCGCGGAAGGCGGGCGATACTAAATGGACCTGTCGAACGCCGTTTGTTATGACTGCGAAACGTTTCCTGACATTTTCACCCTTACGGCGGAAATGCTTCATAGCGACGTGCGTTCGACATGGGAGATATCACATTATCGGGACGATCGTTTTGCGCTAATGCAATGGCTTACATGGTTGCAATCAACACAAACACCAATGATCGGGTTTTTCAACCTGAAATTCGATTATCCATTGCTGCACTACATCTTCACCCATCCTAACACGACTGTCGAACAGATATATGAACGATCGCGAGCGCTAGCCGACAATTTTCACGATTGGTCGAACGTCATTTGGGAACGGGATCGGTTCACGCCGCAAATTGATTTGTTCAGTATCCATCACTTTGATAACAAGGCGAAAGGCACCAGTCTCAAAGCGCTTGAAATCAATATGCGCGCGCCGAATGTGATGGATTGCCCGCTTCCATTCGGGCAACCGGTCGGCGCACAAAACGTCCAGATGCTAATCGATTACAATGTCAATGACGTGATCGAAACCAAGCGATTTGCGCACTATTCATTACCCGCAATCAACTTCCGCATTGGGCTAATCGGCAAGCTTGGTACACACCCGCTTGAACCGCTCAATTACAATGACGTGAAAATCGGTGCCAAGATGTTTGAAGAACGTCTTGGTGACGACGTGTGCTATGATCGATCATCAGGGCGAAAGGCAAAGCGCCAAACGCCACGATATCGGATTGCACTGGCAGATATCATTTTTCCATATATCCACTTCACGCATCCCGAATTCCAACGTATCCTAGACTTCATGTGCGGGCAAATCTTAACGCCCGATGACCTTGACGATCCCGATGCGTCGATCAAGACCAAAGGCGTCTTTACCGGCGTCACCGCGAACGTCGGCGGGTTGACCTTCGTGTTCGGTACGGGCGGCATGCACGCGTCTGTTGAACGCCAGCGTTTCGCCGCTGGTGATGGTTGGGAAATTCACGACATTGATGTGAAAGCGCTGTATCCTAGCATATCGCAAGTCAACGGATTGGCACCCGAACATTTGGGCGATGCATTCAGAATAGCTTATCCTCAAATAAGTGCCGAACGCGATTTATACGCCAAGGGAACAATGGAAAATGCATCACTGAAACTCGCCAATAATGGCCCATGGGGGCAATCGAACAACAAGCATAGCGTATTCCTTGACCCGAAATATGCGATGACCATTCCTATCAATGGGCAGTTGATGATTTGCATGTTGGCAGAACGATTGGCAACCGTCCCGACGCTGCAAATGATACAGGTTAACACGGACGGTATCACCTATCGCATTCACAATACGATGATCGAACACGCACGCGAGATTGAACGGCAATGGCAGGATTACACATGCCTCAAGCTTGAATATGCCGAATATCGTAGAATGTGGATTAGAGACGTAAATAACTATGTCGCGGAGGGAACATTACCGCGAGTACACAATATACGAGCGGGAACTGCCCCGGATGACGCAATATATTGCGGGCGTGGATCACCTTACGGTAATCCGTTCATTATCGGCCAACACGGCGATCGTGATCTAGTATGCGATCGCTTTGAACGAGAGATATTACCGACATTGGACGTGGCCAAACTAAAGGGTCGCGATCTTGTCTGTCATTGCGCACCTGAACGATGCCATTGTGATCCGATCATTATCAAAGCCAACGGTCCGGCGAAGTTGAAGCAAAAGGGCGCTTATTGGCATCCTGATCCACTCGATTACGCGAACAGCATCAGCAATGCGTCGCCGCCGTGCTGGTACAAGGATTTCAACCCGGTGGTCGTCCAGCGTGCAGCCGTCGCTGCCATGGTGCAAGGGATCGATCCCGACACGTTCATTCGCGCCCATAGCGATCCGTTCGACTTCATGTGTCGGGTGAAGGCTGATCGCAGTGCGCAACTATTGCTAGGCGGCATCCCCATTCAAGGCACCACGCGTTATTACGTCGCGACCAACGGTAGCAACATGACCATCGTGCGACCACCACCAGCCGGGCACAATATCGGCGAATGGAAGCGAGCACCACGGATCACCAAGGCGGAATATGACCGGGTAATGGGCGAAACAGGTGGCATATGGGACGAACGCGTTTGCACGAAGAGCAAGACGAAATATGGCAACACCGAAACCGCCATTCAAGCCGGTTGGAAAATTGCCGAATGTAACGATGCGCGATCATTCCGATTTGACAACGTGAATCATGATTGGTACGTCGGAGAGGCGAAAAAACTGATAATTGGATGATACGATGACGATGACCACACTTGACCATATTCGCATGGATCGCGAACATCGTGAAAAACGCGCCGCAAAAATCGCAGCGACCTTGCCACTTGGTGATTATTACGCAAGCGATGATCGATTGATGCGTCACAGTCGCGACGTGATCGGTGGCCAATTTGTTTACAAGGCCGCTACTCATTGGGATGCATGTTTGATCATGCTCGCTATGGCCGATCGTGGTGACAAGGCATGATCGACCATGCCGGGCAAATGCTCTTCCTTATGATTGCCGGGCACGCGTTCGCCGATTTTGGATTGCAGGATGCCTATCAATCACAAGCCAAACGCGCCGATTTCAATCCATCCGGATGGTTTCACGCGCTACTGTGCCATTCGTTGATTCATGGAGGGATCGTGGCGCTGGTGACCGGGCAATGGATGATAGGTGTTGCCGAGACGGTCGCACATGCGATGATCGACTACGGCAAAGGCCGTAAATGGTACGGAACCACTGCCGATCAAACGATGCACATTGGTTACAAAATTATTTGGATGATCATCGCAATTAGCGCTTGACGACCATCGCAATGACCATTAAATCGATCACACCAACAACGGAGTGACGGCCATGAATGCAGACGGACGCAAGCGCATCGCGATCATCATGAAGGATATCGAAGGTGCTGCCACTGCTCGCGACGAAATCGACGCGATGATTGCTGACCTGAACGAAAAGATCAGCGACTATAAAGGCATCTTCGCCGACGCAGCAACGATGATCGAAGAACTACGCGACGAAGAACAGGAAAAATTCGACAATCTTTCGGAAGGGTTGCAGGCATCCGAGCGCGGGCAGAACATCGAAGCCGCCGTTCAGGCGCTCGATACCGCTTATGACGCGGTGAATAATGCCGACGATATCGAAGATATCACGTTCGACTTTGACGCCGATGAAATTATCACGGCGCTTGACGAAGCGAGCGCAAACTAACAGCCGACGCGGCCCGGCGTTACTTGCCGGGCCGCGCTGCGTTGGCTTGTGCCTCACACTCGCGCACAATGCTGATCGTGTCGGCGGTGCGTCCATTCGCCTTGTCGATCTGACTATCTTGTTCGACATAGGCGCTTGCCCATGGCGCGATGATCGCGGCAACGATCTGCGGTGTCAATGGCGCTCCCATGACCACCGGGGCATTGTCAGGCACCGCCGCAGCCGGTACGCCGTCCGACCATCCCTTGGGGATAAGATCAGCGCACCTTGCAGGCGGGATCATTACGATGGCTTGTTTTCCGGCACACGCCGTTAAGGACAGCGCCGCGAAGATCATCGGGATTTTGCGCATTGTCGATATTCCCTTGCGTTGCGGCAACAGCGGCGTCGCCGGTGGCATCGGCATCATGCCGATTTTCAACCGTCCCGATGGCGGATGATGCCGAATTGGCCATGGCATCGCCGGATCGTGTCGTTTGTGTGGCTTGCTGTTGCGCGGTGTTATCACCACCGGTGCATTTTGCCAACGTGAATACAATGATCGCGATCAACACCGCGATCACGGTGAATAGCATCGGCTTTGCGAATGTCGCGCCGACCTTGCCGGTCAGCCATGTGATGATGAAGCCCATTATGACGGTTCCTCTTCGGCAGCTTGTGCAGTTTCACCGGGTTGAAGGATCGCGGTCGGCTTTGGATCAACTGGCGTCGGTGCAAGCGCAGTGACCGCCGCCCCCAAAGCTTCGACCGTCTTGCCGGTTGTGTCGGCTCGCTTGGCATCCAACTCTTTTTGACCGGCAGACATGGTGTAGTGGTAAGATACGATACCACCGGCGAAGCCGGACAATTGACCGATCATGTACGTCACGATTTGTTCGTTGCCGCGCGGGATTGGGATGACGAACAACGCGAATAATGCGCCAAGGAAACCGAACACCAATGAAACACCGATCACATTCGCCAACAGACGAATATTCAAGGGCCGCTCGATAGCGATCTTCGCCCGACGTTGCCCAATGCGATCAAGATATTCCCAAAGCGTCATCATTGCGTCTCGCCTTTGCGACTATGTCCATAATATCGGACGGAACGGGGGCCATCGTATCCCAAACTTCGCGAAACACCGCGCGCGCTTGGATCAACGCGGGCGATCCCGGCGAATTCAACTCAGTATCGGCTTCAAGAATGCGATATGCGGCGACCGTGCCGAACAGCTTCATTTCAATCGCGTGAACACGTGCGATCGTCTCGGTCAATCGACCGTCTAATTCCTTGACCTTTTCATTGCAGTTGTGAAGATCGCTGCGCTCTTCACCACGAAGAACAGCGCGAGCGTTCAAAACCTGCAATTGGATAATCGGCCATGTCTTGATTAGCGCGAGGATCACAGTGACCGTCAACACCCATCCCCATGGGGCACGTTCCATACTCGAAATCACAATCCCCGGAACGTCCCCCATGGCGACTTTCATCCTTGTTAAACTATCGCAGCGGCAAGCTTTTGGTCATAGCCAAACTGGTGATAGCCCGGCCCGTTATATCCCGCAACGAAAAGCTGGCAGCTTCGCGGATCGCCCGGCCGACAGGCCCGGAATTTATCGGCAAGGTGGTTCGCCTCGACATAGCGAACGAAGCTATCCAAGTGCGCACCTTCGCCCTCGACAAGGGTCATGGCGAAGGCATAGGCGCTGTCATAGCCCAACGCCGTCGCATTCTCCCCCATCACCTGAAATGCACCCCAAGAGCACGCCCTGAACGCCGCTTCCGGGTCCAAGGCGCAGGCGGCGGCGAACTTGGCATATTGAGCGCTGAACGCCCCATAGCCGCCCGGTCCATATGCCGGACCGGATAGATCGGGATGCGACGCGTTGAACCGACCAACGGGATTGGTGTTGTTGCGGAACTTATGCCGTTCATAGAGGATCGATGGGCGGCCATCATCATCGTACGGACCGCGCGGCGCTTCGACTTTGCGAACGCCCTTGATATGATTGACCGGAACGCCAAGGCGCGATGCAGCGACCACGTAATCAGCATTGGTCAATGCGAGCGCATGTTTGTTCGATAGCTTGGCGAACAACGCCGCTGTGCTATTGCGACCAAAAACACCATCATCGGCGACACCGATATTACGTTGAAGTTGCTTGATCGTAAGACGATCCATCGATTTATCCTTTTGCTGATAATTACTTGGCGATCCAACCCGTGTTCCCGGCCCCGCTTTCCTTAATGTAGAGCGTTGTATTGGCACCGCCATCAATGCGCGTATACATCGAACCAATAGGAGCAGTCAGCACCGTTTCAGGCGATCCGGTTCCACTCGTCCAAATGGGCGTTCCACCACCGGGACGGAATTGGGATGCTGCCAAAGCCGCAGCGGCACCACCGGGCTTTTGCACAGTGAAGACCGGTACGGTTCCGGCCATGCTTCCAACGAAAACATCACCGATCGAGATATAATTGCTCGTTGTCGCGGTCGGTGCCTGAATGTTGTAACCGATCAGGATCAAATTGGTGATCGTCGCACCACCCGACAACTTACCGGCCTGCGATCCGAGCATAACACTTTGATTGATCGTGCTGCCAGCGGTCGGATTGATGCCAAGCCCGACCGATTGACCAATCGCAACGGTATCAACGCAACCGTTGTTGAGCATGGCACTTTGCCCCATGACATCGCATCGCGTCACGGTTGCCCCTGTATAGCCACAGCGGGACAAATTACCGATGATATTGGAACCACTGATCGACGGGCCGTTTCCGGCTTCATTACCGATCAGGACCGACCCGGATACGAGCGGACTACTACCACCAGCCGTATCGCCAAGAACCACCGACGTGGCAAGCGTGACCGTATTCTTGACAGCATCATTTCCGATAATCGGGCCGCTGTTCTGGAAAGCGCTGGTCACGGAGTTAGCCGCCCCTGACCCTATGAGAACACAGCGGTCGGTGCGAGCCGTCGCACCGGTGGTCCATTGGAAAGTACCGGTAGCAGAGATATTCTTGAGAATTGAGCCACCAAGCGAAATATTCTCGTTCGTAATATTCAGCCCTTGAAATGTTGGCGTGCTGGTTACCGTCAATCCGCCGATATGCGCTTGAAGAAGAATAACCGCACCGGTCATACCAGCCACGGATAGGACGGGCGAGCCGACAACTGCTAGATCGACAGTAATCAAACTCTGAATTGACGTCTGAGTTAGTGCCGGAATTGTATAGGCACCCGGTGCAACAGTTGCGACCGGTGCAAATGATCCGTTTCCGAGCGTATATGTCAACTTCGTTACGCCGGTCGGGATCGTGAATGTCAACGCTTCGGCACCGCGCGTAGCAGCCGAAGTGACCCGTGGGATATATGAAGTCGGCGGTGCACCTGCCGTAGCAACCTGTTCATACTGAATGCCGCCGAAATACACACCCGAAGTATTATCACCCGCAAAACTATTCGATCCACTCGCATCCAGCAAGTAGAAATGCACATCTGAAGTCCCGGTCGTGGTCGCGGTGCTGGATTTCCAAACCCTAAACCACCCGTTTTGCCACGCCTCTATAGTCCAACCCGTACCGGTCACGGTCCCTGCCGTGAAATCCACGGTTACCACACCACCAAGCCCCATGCCGGTATACGGTAATAGATTGATCTTAGTCGTTCCGCCCGGCTTCATCCATACTTGAAAAGCATAAAACAAACCGCTCGTAATCGTGGCGGTCGGTTCACGATACCACATATCATGTATACCGGTGGTCGCATCTTGCTTAAGAAAATCAGCGCTAGTTGTGCCATCCGGACCGGTCGCAACATTGGACGTTCTTACGGTGCCTGAATTGGCAAATTGCCATGTAACCGTGGTGATATCGTCGGTGTTGGTGAAGATTTGAGTGGCAGCTACCGCTTCATACATGATCCCAAGCGGCGCAAGGGTGACAGGATTATAAGATGGGCGCGGCGTATTGGTTGTACCGGCAACGCGAAGCCCGCTCGAATTGATATAGGTCGATGAACCGCTACGGGTGAAAGTGCCTGACAAACTGCTCAACCACGTAGCGAGAACGATCGACGTTGCGCCTTGATTGTAATATTTGTTCTTCGTGAACTCGGCAAAAACCGCAGCATCGACCGGGATCGCAGGAAGAACGACACCAAGCGTCGATAGGCCCCCGGCTGCGATTGCAGCTTGCAAGGACCAATATTTCGCACCACGCGCCGTGGTGTCGGCTTGTCCAGAAACTTGAACATCCGTTGCATCATTGGCGAAACGGCCGGACAGCGCCGCGAGGAATTTCGCACCACGTTCACCGGCCGCACCACCAGTGACATCAACGTCGGTGTTGGAATTGGCATATCGACCGGAAAGCTGCGCATATTGCAGCGAAGACAATATGCCGGGATAGTTGGTGTTATCGACCGGGCCGGAAGCGAGCGACGCCCAATTACGAGAGAGATCGAGCAACGGTTGAACCACCGCAGCAACCGCATTATAAAAATCAACATCCGTCACCCATGCCGTGCCAGCACTATTGCGAATGTAATTTTTATTGTTTGCGGGCGTCGAGTCGAACGTAACACGTGCTTGCGTGCCCGGCGCGCGCGTCGTGTCAGCGTCCATCAACGCTTTCGTTGTATAGAGCACAACACCGTTCATTGCGGATAGCGCTATCGAATACAATTCACCAAACGCAGTGTAAACACCTTCACGCGATGGTTTGAAAGCGGCAACAGGTGGATTACCAAACAACGCATCACGGATTGTGTCGAGTGCGGACATGATGAAACCCCTTTAGGTAAAACTATCGGCGGTATAGAATAATCAGTTACACTACGTCAAATGATAAACCAAGACGTTCCATTACTTTGAAATGTTAAACTTGCCCATTGCGTCGAAAGTACATTGGTCGTTGCGCCATCGATCAATTCGGACGCATTGGGATCGATGGTCACCGTATTGACGCTCGCATCGATTTTCTTCACGGTGATGATTTGTCCAACCGTCGATGCTGCGGCTGGTAAGTTGGTTACAATGGCTGCGGAGGTGGCGTCCGCTAAGATCGTCTTGTCACCAATGACCAATGTCGTGGTCGCAGTGATGGTGCGAATTTTGTTCGCCAATGCTAATACCGCCGCTTCTAATGCGGTGATCGCCGCTTGTTGATCACTCACGACTTGGTCGCTAGGAGCCGAATAAGCATCAGCATCGGTAGTTACCGGATCATACTCGGCACCAACGACGTTATCAAGACGTATCATGTTACGATCCCTTGAACCGGCCCGGTTGGTGCCGCCGCGACATTGTTGGTGTCATAAGACACGTTCCAATAATAATAGGTACCAGCGGTTAACGCTGTATCGGTGAAGCCTTGATATTGCCCTAGCGCACCCGCGAGCGCGCTACCGACTTGTGTTGCTGAACCAAACGTAGTGGACGTGCCTCGAAACGTCTTGGTGTATCCAAACGTGGCGCTGACAGAATTGCGCCACGAAATACTACATTGACCGACACCACCCGTTACGGTCAAATTGGTCGATGGTGCGAACGTTGTGGTGTTTATCGTGGTTACTGGCACGGACCAAGCGGATGGGCGGCCCGATGACGTAATGCTGCGCCAGCGCACACTATATGACACGTTGATCGCGATGGCATCGCTATAGGCGAAGTTCAACACCGGATCGACCACCATGGATGACCATTTGTCACCGGCGATTGCAGCGGTATCGATGTATTGGAATTCATAGCGAACGTCATCACGTCCAATCGGCGTGAAATTCGCTTCGATCCGCCCATTGGTCACCGCAACGGTCACCGCACTTGGTAGTGATGGTGTTACGGTGGTTGATGCGTCGGTGAACACCGGTTTCACCTTCTCTTCGCCAAGCAATAGATCGAACCGATCAGCGTCAATCGGGACTAGGCCGAATTGGCAAAACACGCCAGCATCATTCACTTCCACCGGTGTATAAATTTCATAATCACCGGCAAAGGTATTGTCATAGACGAGATTGATCACGCGTTCTTGCCGGGCTTGCAATCCACGCAGGCCCGTGGTCGGTGCCAGCTTGTGCAGCGGTTGCGAACGCATCCCCATTGCTTTCGCAACGCGCATTGCCTGATTGTGATTATCGATGGTCGGAACATCGACGGTCAAGAATTGCGCAGCTTGACCCGATACATAATAGAGCGGGTTATACCACGGTGCAGCCGGTTGAAGAATGTATTTCGCATCCGGTTCCATATAGCGCAGAATGACGCCTTGCGTCTCGCTTTCACCATTCTGCGCTTCCAAACTCTCCATCGCGATGATGTCACGATTGCGTGAAAGGACCAGTGATGGTGCGTAATATTTGCCCGCTCGACACCATGACTTACCATCGCCATCGAACACTAATTGCGCATCCATCGACATTAGGATTTGCTGTTCGCAAACGGATCGTTCAATGTCTTCCGGGAACGATCCGCTACATGTATATCGCGGTTGCGTTCCGCTGATCCCGGTCACGACTTCATCGCAAACATTGGCTTGCTCAGCAACACGCGTCCAATTGATGCTCGCATTGGTCTTATTGCGCCCGAATGGATGCGTTCGGAACCATGCCCAAATCAACGCAGCGTTGCGGGTGAATTTATATGTTGATTTAACGCCAAGCGTCTGCGTTACATCGCGCGGATCATAGGCAAGCGCCCATTCTGCCAAAAGGCTAATGGACGGTTCACCAAGCCCTAATGCACCACGCCATTTGTAAACCTTGTATCGATCCTCCACTTTGATCGCTTTGCCGCGAATAACGCTATAGGTGGTCCCGACTAGTTTGTGATCGGTCGTCCATTTGGTCGGAAATGCTGCGATCAACGCAGCGATGCCGGGTGGTGTTGGATTGGTTGCAGTGTAAGTGGTCGTCCAAATCTGGAAATAGGAAACACGAGTGCCTGAACCGGTGTAACTCTCGTTCTTGTCATTCAAGCAAAATTCATTGGTGATCACATTGCCGGAACCGTCCATGGTCACTTCGATATCGTCAAGAAACACCTTCAACCGATTGTTCATTTGACTATCAGTGTGAACAATCAGGTACCAAAGATTTCCAGCGCTATCGAATTCCGCAAATAGGACGCCTCCGCCTTGTCGTGCAATCCCGGCATTTAACCAACGGATCGGTTCAGCAAGACGCACGTTGACCTTGCCCGCCTCAACGGACGTGCCTTTGTTCCCTTGGATCAATTGCATGATCCCTTGCGCGATCAATGATAGACCGACCGGGATCAAATACAGCGATAAACCACCGGTGAACGGTGCGGCAACGATCGCTACCACAACAATGACGATCCCGGTGATGATCTTCACGACTGCCGACATTATGGAACTTTCCAGCTTTGAACGATTGTCACCAAACGCATATCGACTTCAATCACGCCGCGTTCCAATCGTGCTGCGATCATATCGCCGGTGCATATCGCGCCGACTTCGAATTCACCGGTAAACAGGCATACCACGTCACCACGCGCCGGGCCGTCCGTATGTGCCAGCCCGGTCAGGTTTATGAGGCCGCAGACACCGCCGCAGGCCGCCACGTGTGCCAGCGCGCCCGCTTCATCGTCATAGGTGCCCCGGAACCGCCCGGTAACGTCTAGGACGTCGCGCGAGGCGAGATAGTCACCGATCGAAAGCATGCAGTCGCTATCGCCGTATTGGAACGGCGTGGATCGCCATAATTTCAACGTGGCATCGACATGATCGGTCATGGTATCTGATACGTCCGGTTCGCGAGCAGCCCAAGAAATTCGGAACCACGATCAAGCGTGACGCCAAGTTGCCGGGCACGTTCTTTTTGAATGGTATCGGCATAAGTGCCGCGCGGCGTATTCGATCGACCAAAATTATTATCTTTGGCCGTGACACTGACTGAATATTTTTTGATCAACGTGCCGTTGCTGTCAACGTCCACCTTTTCGGAAAATTGAGGGCTGAACATCGTGAAATCTTTGAAGAACGAAAGCGGCGTTTGCGGACGCAGCGCTTCGCCTTGATTGAAGATCGCGAGATAGCATGTCAAACCGCGCCCGGCGACACGCCACTGATTGGCCTTCAATTCCTCATATAGTTGAAACGCCGGTTCACCGGGCAAATCAACAATGGGTATCGACATATTGTAGATCGGCGATGATCCATCACGACCATCTTGCATCGGCGGTGTCTTGTGATAGTCGCTCCCGTTCGCATCGATCGTGCCCAACCACTCACGACCATCGCTTGTGAACAACCGCCCTTGGCCTTGCCATAGGTAAACCGGTTCGTCGGTGAAGTCATAGAACCAACACCGACGAACGACGGCGCGAATATCCATCACGTCCGTTTGCATGCCGAGATAATCGTTCAGGACGGAGTAAAAGTCACTCATAGTATCACTTCATTGAATTTGATGCGACCAAGCTGAATGTAACCGACGTTTTCGGCGTCATACGTCGTTCGCATTTCATCACCATTCGAAATGGTGCCGAGAAAGAATGGACGCATCAATGCTAGATCATTGATCGCCACGTTCTTACGAAAAGGTGGATTGACAACCACCGTCGCCATATTGTTGGTATTATTGTAACTGATATCGTCCACGATATAGCAATTATCACCATGACCAATGACATGACCATGTTGCAAGATTTGCCCTAAGAACGACATATCGATTTGAACGGTGTTTGAACCTTGAAACGCAACGCTTTTAAATTGCGCCACGACATCACCCTCCCAATTCTCTTGATTGGACCATGGGCTATCGGGATAGATACCACTCGCGCCCCATGGTACACCACCGCTGATACGTGTCGCGATTTGCGGCGTTGGTGCCAAGCGAATGCGAAAGATATCACCATTGATCTTTGACATAAGCCAACTTGACACGGGATATTGCCATTCGCCGACTTGGAGTGATGGTTGAAGTTCCAATGACGCACGACCGCCCGGTTCGGGCGAGATCATGCGAACACCGCCAACTGTCATGCCTGCTTCGAACGCAGCACCGGACGCGGCGAAAAGTTGTTTACTGATCGGAAACGACGGAAACGACCAAACTTTAGGATTGATCGTCATACTCTTGCCCCATCACGCTGATATTCTTGAATGATACGTGGAATGTCTCGTGAAAGCTGTGCTTTCGTTTGTTCTGCGGACGATCGTTGCAGCGCGACGATATCGGCGGAACTGACTGCGCCGGTCACTCGATTGTCATTCTGAATGGTCACCGGCGCGTTGATGATCGTCCCGCCACCATTGGCACCATGCATTTGGACGCCTAGTGCTCCGTCGCTACCGCGCTTCAACGGAACGATCGCTTCCGGCCCGGCTTCACCCATGACACCAAGCGCACCGCCGCTCGCGAACATGGTTGGTTTATCGACTACGCTATTCGTGAACGTGCCACCTTTGGCAAATAACTGAACACCGCTGCTACTGAACACACCGCCATCGGAAAAACCACCGATAGCACTGAAGATCGCATTGATCGCAGCATCAATCGCTTTGTCCAAAAGTTTATCGATGATCTTGTTGAGCGCATTCACCGCCGCGTCGGCGAAGCTTTGCCAAAGCGTTTTGCCTTGCTGCAAACCGGAAACGATATCCTTGAAGAACCCCTTCGCCGTATCCTTCGCGAAATCGAGCGCTTCGCGAGTTTTACGGATGGCGTTTTCAACGTCCGCTTGTTCCTTCGAAACCTGACTAATCGCAGCAAGATCGGCAGGCGTAAGATCGATGTTCTTTTGACGCGCTTGCGCCAACAATTCATTTTCAATACGCAACCGCGTGACTTCATCGGCGTTAAGACCGATCTGCGCTTTTTCAGCCTGCAACGCCACCATGCGCTCTTCGGAACCTTTGGCAACATCATTCATAAACTGATCATGCGCATTGGCCTGCGATTGATCAGCGAATTGATTTGCCTTACCTTCGAATTGCGAGCGCATCGCAGCATCAACCGTCAAACCTTTTGCCTTGGCTTCGTTTAACAGCTTTTGCATTTCTGTTTGATAGGCAAGTTGACGACCAACCAACCCGATCATTTCAGCTTGTGACCGCAGCCCGGCAATATCAGCATCAGCACCTTTGAGAATTGCCTTCAATGCAATCGCCTCATCCGCCGCAGTCTTTGCCTTGCCATATGCCGCAGCAAGTTCATCGATCTTGGTACGCATAGCATCGGTTAGCGTGATCCCCTTCGATTGTGCTTCATTTAGCAGCTTGGTCTTTTGCTCCAATGTCGCCGCAGCTTCGGCGCTCAATTGGACGGCATCGGCGCGTGCCTTTTGAACCGCGATATCGTTTTGCGCACCGGTCACGATATCTTCAAATTTAGCGGCATCAGTCTTTGGCCCTTTTGGCGTCTTAGGCTCTTTGCCAGCCGGTCCGACCGCCGTTAGAACACGCTGTTGCGCGATCTTTTTGGCATTGGCTTCCCAACGCGCACCGAAGCGATCAATAGCATCACCAGCCGCGTTATAACCTTGCACGAACGCCTTTGCCCCGGTTGCCGTCGTCTTGGCAGCGGCACCGGCGAACGGATTATCGAAGTGACCGAAGTCGGCGTTCTTGAAGTGACCACCGAGACTATTCAATCCTTCGATGATTTTATTGATCAACCAACTGATACCCTTCGCCGCTTCCTTGACACCTTCATAAATGGCATAAGGAATGATCACAATTAGCTTGTACCAATTATCTTTGATGTAATTGACACCTTCCGCCGCTTTATCGACCAACCACACCAACGCATCATGCGCGAAATTGACAGCCTTGGACCATAGGCGCGAAAAGAAAGCCGGGATCGCATTGAAGAACGCTTCAATTTGCGCCGGGACGTTCTGCACCCAAACGATCAACGCATTAAAACTGTCAATACCGAAGTTTGCAGCTTGAATGAGTAGATCGCCGATCGCAGCGGGGAAGTTCTGCCATGTCGCTAAGATGGCATTGACACCACCGGCAAAGATACCGACCGACATTTTCACCCATGCGATGCCATTTTCGGTCAGCCAATCAAGCGTTGCTTTCCAACCATCGCGAAGCCCCTTGAAGGTATCGCTACCACCGATATACTCACCGATGGTTTTGAAGAACGCTTTGAAAGTATCACCGCCCGTAACCTCGACATTGATTTTCTTATCTTTGAGACGATCAAGATGGTCGCGCAACTTTTCAGCTTGATTGGTTGACAAATCCATTGATTTCGTCACGTCACCAACATCATTGGTGATCTTGCGACTTGCAAGACCGAACGCAGCCGCCACAACGCCGATCACCACACCGATCCCAATGATAAACGGCAGCAATGGAGCTAATGCGGTCCAAATGGCAACGCCTGCCGCCCGGAATACTGCGCCAATGGTGGCACCGGTTTGCGTGGCGCGATTTTGCAAGATGTCCAACAACTGCGGGCCTTGCTGAATAGCGATCATGAACGGTGACATGCCCATTGCCGCCGTCACACCGATATCGGCAAGTTGGCGAGTAGCGTTCAAACCATCCTGACCGGTAAACCTAATAGCTTGCCCGGCTTTACGAGCACCAGTTGCAACCATGTCCAAATGGTTGCGATATGCGATCATATGCGCATCAAGTTGTTGCGTACCGGTGCCTGCGGACATCGCATCGACCTTCATTTGACGAAGGTTTGCACGATAGGCGATCATATGCGCATCAAGTTGTTCGAACTGCGCACCGGTAGCGGCTGCGGCTGCGGCGGTGCCATTCAACGCGCCGGTGGCCATACTGGACGCACTGGCAACGCCCGTTGTTGCGGTTTGCGCACCATTGGCAGCGGTGGTGACACCATTGAGCGTCACACTGACTTTATTGACGGCAGTTGAAAGGACACCTTGTGCGGCTGCGGTAGTTGTTGCCGACCGACCGCTCTTATCGAGCACACTCGACATTTTTTCAACTGCCGACGAAAGACCATTTGCCGCCGCCATCAATTTATCTGCGGATGCATCGACTTTCGCAAGTGTTGCGGATAGTTTCGCCGATGATTTATCAGCGCGTTCGGCAGCGGGCACCAACGCATCAAGCGATGCTTTACCATCTTTAAGACCACCAGTGTCTACGGCAAAACCGAGTTGGGCAATATCCATATGATCTAGCGCCCCTTACGCCCGCCACGACTATTCCTATCGGCTTCCGCTTGCGCTTTCGCGCGTTCACGTTCGCGATAGTCGGCAAGCTCGTTGTTCATTTCGGTGCAGTAGGCACCGTCCATGGCACGCAGGATAGCATATTCGTGCGCATAGACAATATTCCCCGTAGCGTGTCGCCACGCCATATATTCGCTAGGCGGAAAAGGTTCGCAGACGCCATCACGGATGCGTCGGATGCTATCGGTTAAGTCGAAATACCATTCCCAAAGGTATTGTCCCGATTGAGGCACAATCAGGGGCGGCGCTGGTTCTCCAAACTGATCGTTGCGTTCGCGCCGGGTTTGCCCCTTTTCATCGGGTGTCAAATACCGGACGCGAACGCGGATCGCCTCGATTAGATCGGCTTGGAGGTCGCGAAAAAAGCCTTCGTATCGCCGACCGCTTCATTCACCTGATCGGAAAACCATGGCAACTTCGTCAATACTTCGACTACGTTGCGGCGGTTGAATTCGGGTTTATCGTTGCCGTCGAATGATGGCATTGCGTCGGCGTCATAACCCTTGTCGCCGGTCTTACCGGTCGGGTTGTACCACTCCCAAAGGGTCATTGCGGTGAAGAGAATGTTATTCCTGTTCTCTTCGATTTCTTCAGCCTTGAAGACTTTCCCGCGTTGTTCCAAACGCAAGCGTTCGTCGGTGATCCGACGCTTGACTTTCTGCATACGTTCATCATCGATGGACATGAGCGTGACCCGCACGCCGATGTTTTCGGCAGTTGCGGGATTGGTGATTTCGATGATGCGATCACCGCTCTTAATTAGTGTAAGATCAGCCATTTGGTCATTCCCTGAAAAAAGAAAGGGCGGCAACAATGTGCCGCCCTTCCAAACTTGTCAACCCGGTCAAAATCCCGATTAGTCGCCGTTGTCCGGTTCTTCCGGCCCGATGACGAACACTGCGCCGTCACCATGCGTCGGCCAAAAATCGACCACCTTGGGGCCGTCATGATCGCGACCGCTCACGATCACCGGTTGTTCATTGCCGCGCTTCACGGGAATCTTATAATTCCCATTAACGCTTACGGTCACCTTGGTCGTCATGAAGTCATTCCTTCCTTGTGAAAATCCCGATCAGGTGACCGCGACAGTCGGTGCCGAAGTGCCCTTGGCCGAACCGGCAAGGTTAGTCCCGGTGACTTCCACCGTCATGACCTTGCCGACCTGCGTAGACGTAAGAACGAACGTGCTGTTGGTCGCACCGGCAATCGGCACACCACCCGCGAACCACTGATAGGAACGCACAATCGTCGCATCGCCGGTGAACGTTGCGGTGCTGGACGTGAGGACGCTGGTGACGGTTGCGGTGCCGGTGATGGTCGGTGCGACGGTCAGAACGGGCGGGTTGCCTGCGCTCACCGGATTGACGGTGATTTGACGCTGTTGCAGCGCGAGCGTGAAGACTTCGAGGTCAAAATCTTCGTTCCGCCCCATCGGTTCTTTCGGCCCGGCGACAAGCCCGCGATTGTAGCGGATCGTGCCGGTTGCGCCGCCCGGCACGGCATCGTTCTTGACGATCTTGAATGCGTAGCTGAAATTGGTCAATGCGATGGCTTGCATGATGATCTGACCGGCATCGAGCGGATCACGCGCCAACTCGATTTCCGGCGATCCGGCGTCGGTCATGCCCTTCGCCTTTTGCACGACATCGGTATCCCACGTATCATAGGTCAGAATGTTCGTGGAATTGCCGACTTCGCCGTGTGAGCCGACACCCTTCACCTGAACCCATGTCAGGGCTTCATAGCCCGCTTGGACGAGATCGGTTTGCTGCGGCGTGGCACAGACAAACAGCTTGCCGCCCGAATTGGTGTTGAAGAACGCGCCGGGGAACACCGGGGCGAGTGCCGAAGCGAGGAACAAATGGCGCATGGTGTAACCCTTCCTAGAGCCTGTAAGACTGATAGCGAAGGCTAGCGGGATAGAGCGTTTCCGCCCCATTTTCCAGCACTCCACCAAGCTTGGGCGTCTCATAAATTTGAACGTTTTGCAAGGCCCTATCTTTGGTGAAATAACCCGCGATCGATTTCAGCACTGCTAACGGCGGATACACACCTTCATCGTCGTTCGGCCAATGAAGAACCATGCGGAACATGCCGCGATAATTCTGTTCATCGCCCCAAAAATCATTCGTGTTATTCGGAATGAACACTAATTCAAGCCATTGTTGTTCATTTGGTGGTGTCCATGATCGACCGAGATATTTCACCGGTAAAGTTGGCATGGTGGATGCAGCAACGGCTGCGGTGATGCCGTCTTGAAGCACGGCTATGACGGCGCTATCATCAATGATACTCATTTTTTAATCCGTTGCCTGATTGTGTCGGTGTTGAATGCGACGATCCGTGACCAATTCATCAATGCGCCTTCGAGAAAGCCGTCATATAATTCACGATATTTCGCGTAATTCGCGGTCCACCCAAAGAAGAATGTTGCGCCCATTTTCAATTCGCCCAAGCGAAGTTCAACGCTTTGGTCAATCGGCGCGTTGCCATCATCGATTGAATGGCGCGTTGCTTCATTCGGTTTCATGCTCGGTCCGGTTGGCAATCCGGTCAATGATGCCTGTCCCGATGCACGCAGGAAACCGGTATCGACGCGCATACGTCCACCTTTGCCGGTCGGTGTTTGTGCGTTGTCGATTACGTCGCTGACTGATTGGCGCATCAATGCGATCATGCGCTTTTCGGACGTGGCAACGAAATCCTCGATATCCGCCGCTATCGATTTGTAAGCGCGTTCCCGCCCTTTGTATCGTTGCCCCATGATCGTCGCCTTGGTCAAAATTTCACAT
>Ga0137412_10000069_pt1 | contig 55291 bp, 45 predicted proteins | sample CZODoug2_1_16fun_FD_122160 | JGI IMG/M metagenome (GOLD analysis project Ga0137412, IMG submission 122160) | Vadose zone soil fungal communities from Angelo Coast Range Reserve, California, USA - CZODoug2_1_16fungal (Hybrid Assembly) | ecosystem: Environmental > Terrestrial > Soil > Vadose zone...
CGCCGACGAACAGCATCGATGCGCACGGTCAAGTCGCGTGGTCCCGATACCCCGACGCTGGTATCAAATCGGTGACGATGCTCGCGCATTGCGCTGATGACGGTGGCCAAAAAGCCCGGCGCACCGGGGAGAACGCGAAGCAGCCGTTAAAGCCATCGCGCGGGGAATGCCGGTTGTCTCGGCTGAACCTGTGGTGACTGCCGCCTGCTTTTTTGTTGCAGGCGGGCCATGGGTGCGGCCAGCATCCGGCATTCCCCGTGCCCTCTGTTTGGGAGGGCATCTACATCAGCAGAACTCGGACGCAAAACGCGGCGCGAGAAGGCGGCATTGCGCCCGAAGGGCGCACCCTTCCCGGCAACATTCTGAACGAGGAACGGAAGCAGATTGCGTTGGAGTTGAATGCCGAACCGGTGAGGAAAGAGATCGTCGCCTTTCATCCGGCGATATTTCCTGCGATGTGTCACAGGCGACGTCAATCGCGTCGGCGCTAATTCCCGCCATCTTCTTCCTTCCATCACCCCTCATCGAAAGGCCACCCATGCGAAAAACCCGTCACGGCGTTCTGACCGTCGTCACACTTGCGGCTCTGATCGGGCCAGCTTCGGCCCAGCAGCCGACGGCCCCGCCCGCTGCAACCGCACAATCGGATTCCGCGCAATCGGCGGCCCCAGCGGGCGCGTATTCGTATTTCGTGAACCTCAAGAACGGCGATACCGTCACCAGCCCGTTCAAGGTCGTGTTCGGCCTTAGCCCGAATATGGGCGTCGCGCCTTCCGGCGTCGAGAAGCCGAACGTTGGGCATCATCATCTGCTGATCGACAAGGCGCTTACGCCAGAGGAAATGACCCAGCCCATTACGGTCGACGAGCAGCATGTCCACTTCGGCAAAGGCCAGACCGAGACCATGGTGACATTGCCGCCGGGCAAGCACACGCTGCAACTTGTGCTTGGCGACTGGACCCACATTCCTTTCAAGCCGCCGATTCAATCCGAAGTTGTCACCCTTACCGTGAAAGCGGACGCGGCTGCGGCGAAGCCCACGAAGACCGCGATGATAGCGGAGGCAAAGGAGAAGCATCGCCACCATCGTCACCATCACCATTGATGATTTATTGACGATTCAGTGCGTCGGCCGCGATGCGGCCGATGCGACTTCCCCTTAGCCGCAGATCCCCGGCGCAAGCACCGAAACAACTGCTTTCCAACTCACGTGCCACTGGCTGGCTAGCCGCGAATTAGTCCTCGTTGCACGTCAATATTGCACGCGCGCGCCGACTGATACGATGGTCGCGTTGAGATTGTTCTCCATGACATTCGATCGCGTCATCTCCTGCCGCAGATTGGCCTTGAGCTGAAGCAGCCGCGACACCTTGTACAACATGCCGAGATCGACGAAATAGCGGTTGTCCACCCGCGTCGAGCCGACGAACACGTCCGCGCCATAGCCGGTCATCAGCGTACCCACCAGCCAAGGCTGGAACTGGTGATCGAGTTCGACCGTGACATCGCGCTTGAGCACGCCGGAGATGCCGGCCTCGGCGATCTCCGCCACTTGCGACTTTGCACCGAACTGGAGCGTGGTCTCCTTGGTAAACTGGTACATCAGGTTGGCATCAGCGATGAATCCGCTGACCGGTCGCAGCATCATGTCCTGATACTGTCGCACCAGATAGCCGATCGCGGCGTCGCCGGTCAGCTTGTCGGTTATCGCGAAGGTGACGCCACCTTCGACAGCCGTGCCGGTCGAATCGCGACGGAAGCCCAGCATATCCACCGGCAACTCGTGTACGCGCTGGTCGACCGCGACATCAATGAAGGGGTGGAATTCGTTGGTTAATGCATAACTGGCGCGGCTCTGAACCGCGTATTGGTTGAAATTGCGGTCCTGGTTGCTGAGGATCTGGCCATTGGTCAGCAGCACGTTCTGGAATTGGAGGTGGTCGACCGCTCCCTTGACCGACACCTCCACAGGATCGAATTTCTGGGTGACTCCGACGCTGCCGCCGGTGGTTGAAACCAGCGGAATCTTGGCGAAGCGACCGGTGAATCGCGCGGTGCCGGGATCGTCTGCATCGAGCGCGACATGGCCCTCCCCGTTCAGCGCGGTGGTGTCGGTGAAGTCGTAGCGGCCGTTGACCCGGGCGTCGACGGTCGGATGACTCAATCGCTGAAGCTGAGTGTCGTCGACATAGGCTGCGCGCACATCGGCGTTGAGCTGATGGCGATCGAACTGCGAGCGCGCCGACACCGCAGGCGCCACGACCACGAATGGCGAACCGGTCCCGCGTGGGATCCGCGCGGGATTGCTGTCGTAGCCCGTTGTCAGTTCGACCGCCGACTTTATCACGAAATTGCCGGCGGTGAATCCCGTCGGCGCATACGGATCGATCCCCATCGCTGGCGGCGTCATGGGCTTGTCGGCGGCGACCGGCGGAATCGGCTGCGCGTCCCCAGGCGGAATCGGCGGCAGGTTTCGCGGCAACACCGCACGGGTAGCAGGGGGCGGGCTCACCGCGAAGGCAAGCGCCTGCATGCATTTGTCCGCCACGTTCGGCGGCTGGCGCCCATCGCGCCTGACGCCGCAGCCGGCGGTCAGCACGCCGGCGCTTGGTGCTCCAAAGAACCCGTCGGGCTCGCGGCGCGGAACGCTACTGCGAAAATGCTCGGCGTCGTACAGCGCATCCATCGCCACGGGCTCACGAAAGCCAGCCGCCATGCTCGGATTGCCGGCAGGATCGGCCCGAGAAAGCGGATTCGGCATCGTCTCGGCAGCGCGCGACTGCGCCGATGGAGTTTGCCTCGGGCGGTCATCGACCTGGTCGCGGCTGCTGCCAGCCAGAGCGTTGATCGCCGGGGTTGCGATTTGCGGAACGACGATCGGCCCACCGCCCTTTGCACGCGGGGGACTCGGCCGAGGCACGCGCTGCGACGGCAGCACGACGATCGGTCCGGCCGCGGCGGATGTCCTCATGTCAGGATCGGGGAGCGCCCGACCTGCATCGCTCTGCGCCTGACTTCTCGACGACGCCATCGCAACCAGCAACAACGCCGCGACGAGGGCCGCGATCATGCGGAGGTTGCGATGTAGCAAACGACCGCAACCGATCCGCGCGCGCCCAGTCATGTCCCCCAGTCTCCGGTCGCGCGTCCTGCTCGACGCAGAATTGAATTGACACCAACACGGCGGCGGAAGTCAGGGGGAGTTGTGATTTCCTAAACGCTATGACGGCAACTTGTTGATTCATTGCGACACGGTTGCAAGCCTCCGAAAAGCAACTTCGCTGCGCGGCGAGACGTGATCTTCAAATCGCTGCTCGGAAGGCTTTTCGCGGCGACGCATTGATCGGGATGTCGACCTCGTTTGGGCACCGTTTCGACGCGGCTTGCTTTGCGCGCGGAAATTCGTCTCTGGGACTTCCACGAGGCGCTTGTGTGTGCGTCGCGCGTCCCCGCCACAAGATCGAAACGCGGTGCGAAACTCGAGCATTTGCGATTGCCCACGACTTTTCCGGAAGTCGCGCCCCGTCGAGCTACAATCGGGCTGCTGTCGGCATCAAATCACGGCGAAAAAAAATCCCGCCGCCGGCACCACACATCCCGATGGGATTTCGATCGCGGCGATCCCTCGCAAAATGTCCGGGCGATGGTGACGTCGCCCGGACATGCGATCCGATAAAGCTGATTTTGCGCCGACACAGCCAATGGAAGCCGACGCAGCAACCACGACAAGCTATTCGACGACGAGTGTGCCCTTGGTCTCTTGATGCAGATCGTCGAAGAACACGTAACGGCCGGGCTTTTGCGGCTTGACCTTGACCATAATCTCGGCGTTCGGTTTGACCACCGTCTCGAACTGCAACGGCTCGCTCTCGAACTCCACCGGCTCCGCGCCCATGTTCTTGACTTTGAACACGATCGCGGTCCCGGCGGCGGCCTTGAATTCGGCCGGTTGAAACTGGTGATCCTTCACCGAAACTTCGAGCGTGGTGCCATCTTCGGCCCTCGCCAGCAGCGGAGCGACGGCGAACGAGGTTGCGATTGCCGCGACAATTGCTGCTTTCGTTGTGGTTATCATTGGGCCTCCCTTTTCTTTCCTTTTGGTGGGTGAAATCAGCCTGCCTTACTCATGACCTTGACCAAGACGGCGTCGGCCGGGGCATCCGCGGGCACCAGCGTGGCGGCAGCGGCACCTCGCGCCTGAGCTTGCGGCGTTACAGCGGCGACGCTTGCGCGCCCGACCATGACGTGGGCGACGACGACTGCGGGAACCGCTAGCCCGAAAGCGATGTGAATCGTGCTGATCCAGGGCCGGAGCGCTTCGGATCCGACGTAGTACAGTCCGAACGCAGTCAAAATGAGCAGGCCGTACATGGCAATACTGGTAATTCCAGTCGTCCGGTTTTTCTTGGCTCGCCATGCGCGCTGAACATGCGCGGGGCCCAACGCGCCGAGCAGCAGCAGCGTGACCATGGCGGTTCCGCCGTGCAGGCTCAGCAGCAGTGCGGCGGCCTGTTGCCACATCTCAGTGTCCATCTCCGGGTTTATTTTCATCTGGTCGGCGTAGATCCACAGCGCGCCGCTGGCGAACAAGATCGAGAATACTCCATAGAGCCCGAGACGAAACGCATTCCTAAGCCGCATATCGAAGAACTCCCTGCCAGTCCGATGTCGTATGGATATCGCCGTTCGTCGAAACGAAAATCGCGCTGGCATGAAAGCGTGCCAGCGTTGACGCGGCCCGCGTGCCTGCAACCATGACAACTTTGGTCAGCGCATCAGCGACCATGCACGAGGGAGCGCATACCGTGGCGCCGTGTGCCGCCCGTGCCGGCATCTGAGTCTTGGGCTCGATCACGGCGGTATCCGACGTATCCGCCGACCGGAAGGGATCGAAGCGCCGCGCGGATGACGCCAACGCCTGATTGCTCACCTCGATCTGGCACATCAGTCTGGCCGGCGAACGCGGATCGCGAACGTGGATCATGCGAGCATCCGGGCCGAAAGCAGCGAGATCGCCACCGGCATTCACCATGGCAGAGCGGACGCCGCGCGCCCGCAACTCCTCGATCGCGCGATCGACCGCGAACCCCTTGGCGATTCCACCGAGGTCGATCCGGACCGAGGGGCGCAAGAAACGAACGTGGTTGTCCGCGAGAACTTCGATTGCTTCCACGGTCGGCATGCAGCCCGCCGATTGCGACACTTCTGGAACGCCGGGCAGTTGTCCGGTTCTCTGCAGCGCAGGAGCGATGCCGATGTCAAACGTGCCCGACGAGTGACGATTCATCTCCGCGGCCATCTCCAGCACCGCGAAGGTCCAGGGATGCACCATAACGGCAGCGTTCGATGCCGCACGGTTCAACCGCGACACATCGCTGCTCGCCTCGTGAAAGCTCATCAGCCGATGCACCTCGGCCACGACGGAGAACGCAGCCGCGACCGCGCATTCCGCATCGCGCTGGCTCACATCAGTAACGTCGATTTCCACAAACGTACCGAGCAGCGCTTGTGCTCGCCGGAGACTAGCGGAAGTGGCTGGCATGATACATCAAGACTTTCTTCACGCCCTCGGCCAAGTGAGTCGATGACAGCGTCGCGCCGGAAATGTTGCGTATGTCGCTGTTGACCCGCACGTCGCTCTGGCTGCTCTTGCCTACAAATTGCGCCAGCCAGCCGGGATCATTCACCTCGCCGCCATAGGACTCCCGATAGTTCAGGATGTCCACGCGCCGAACACGGCCGTCGGCTCCGACGGCGACCGTATAGTCGATCAAGAGGTGCTTGCCGACGACATGATCGTAATAGAAGTAACCGCCCGCGCCGCCTCCTTGAACCTTCCAGACACGACCGGCTTGAACCTCCGCAAAACTAGCGTTCGGAAAAGCGTGCTTCTGAGCTTCCTCGACGCTCATATACGGGGCGGCGTATGCCGGCGCGGCGATCGACACGAAGGCCGCAACAGGCGCCGTCCACCTCAGCCAATCGGTCATGCCGTCCACCTCTGGCCTTTCGCCATCTCGCGCCCTCCTTCACGTGTCGTGCGTTGTCGTCGTGTCATGATCGACGCGGATATGAACTGCGCTCCAAGAAACGCGACACCTCAGGAGCCGCCGCATTCACTGCCTACGTTCCAGACTCGGGCTTTACTATTAGTTAATGATTCATTGCGGCGAATTGCTGAGTCGATACTGGCGATTTCCCGATGCGGCTGAGGAATAACCATGTTGCGATTCATCGCTGCACGCAAAGAAGCCTTGCTGTGGACCGGCGTCGGTACTGTGGCCGGAGCGCGATGACTTTTCTTTGAATCATCATTCCACGCCATCTTTTGTTTGAGCATGGCCCTTTCAGAAAACCGCCGCACAACTTTCCGGGTCAGCTTAGTGCCGCTTGGCGGTCGTAAAAAACCTGGACGCCCAAATGGATTGCCAAAATAATGACTCGTGCGACTGAATCGATCCAAGTCCCACGAAAATCTCAGCGCGCGAGCGAAATGCGGTTACATCGCGCCATGCCTCGGGCGCACCAAAAATGCGGCGGCCTTCACTGCGCCCGCGGCATTTCGTTTCGAGCCTGGTCCTTGCTCCTTTTGAGAGCGGAGATATTCGCGACCACTGAACTTGCCATAACGGCTCCGGCCTCTCGGCCCTGGCAGAACCTCTCGCACCCTACGGATAGCGGAACGCCATCACGCTGCGCGTCGCGTAGGTGCTTTCGTCGACCCGATGATTATGGTTGCCGCTGACGACACGAATCCGCCCGGGACCGGCGGACCCCACAACAAATCCCACATGATGCGGCCACACAGCGATCACGCCTGGCGCAGGCCCCGGTGCCGGTCGGCCATATTGTGCGAACGAGCGCGCCGCCGCTGAACCGGTGCCGAGATGGCCGGTCCGCGTAAGGACCATATTGGCGAAAATCGCGCACCAGGCTCGGGAAAACCCGGTCGGATTCGTACCGCGATAGCGCTCCGCGACGGGAAGCACCCGTGACGCGCCGCGATCCGAGTGGAAGCCATTACGATGCGGACCATCGGGCATCGAGCTCCCATTGGCTCGGTCATAAGGCAACGAGTCAGAGGACTGCTCTGAACGGCTCGAAAAATATGCCTGGTGCAATTGGGTAGCGAGCCAAGCGGCGTCGGTACTGCTCGCGGAAGTCAGTTGAGCCGCGATTGCGCCCGTGTCCGCCACGACCACTGGTACCATCATCGCCGTCACCACGGCGGCGGTCTTGTGCCACGACATGCCATAGACTCCTACGCGTTACTTGCTGAGGCTCTGACAGGGGGCGGGAAAAGTGCGCCTTGTCCAGTTGCTCCACGCCGATGCGTCGCAGCGGCGGGAGGTTGAATTATGACGTCATCAAAATGCTTCCCGGCGGCGTGTCGCATGCTACGGAGAATCCGATTTTCGAAGTCGCGCCATTGATCGCGACGTAGCGAGGCGCCGACGCAAAGATCAAGGCACGAGTACGCCCGGCTCAGGACGATCGCAGCAGTCATTCCGCCGGAGGCTTTGCCGATGTCGAAGCGGATTGCTGGCAACCTTTGAACAAGCCCAACAGGTCGCGATACGAACAGCCATCATGCTTGTCGTTCTGATGATCTTTTCTGACATTGGCAAAACGCGTCCAGTGGATCCTATGGTAGGATCGATGTCTCGACCGCTTGTTGTCATCACCATCGTCGTCGCCTTTTACCGTGATGGTGATCCTTTTCGAGATCAGCGGTGGGTTAAACGAGAAATGATCGGCGTCGCTCAGCACCAGCTGCAGGGTGTGCTCTCCGGGCGGCAAGTCGAGGAGCACCTCGGTCTCACCTCCGCCGAAGTGCAGATGTTTCTTGTCATGCGGGATCGGCTCGTTCGGATTTATTGCTTCCTTCGTGTCGATCAGCAGGTGATGATGACCGGTGTTGGGGAAATCATGCCCGGCGGGAGCGACCCCCATGTTGCGCAGACCGAAGCGACACCAGAAAGCGCCTTTCACGGTGGCACCGTCCTCCGGCAAGACGATGTAGAGCAAGGCGTCCTTCGGTGTCACCTTTGCCTGAGCCAGCGCGGCGGGGGACGGCAGCGCCAGTGCCGCGCTGAGCAAGGCTATTCGCAATAGCAGCATGATGTTCCCTCTGGTTCTTACCGAACACGGTACCTGGCGACAACGAGGACCGAGAGCTGGAGCATGATCCGGAAAAGTGTGCGGCGATTTTCCCTCGCAACAAACGCGACGCGTTTGCGCGGAGATCATGCTCAATCAAAAACCTGGAGCGCGATGGTAGTTCAACCAGGTCCCATCGCGCTCCGGGTCCACCGCAGCACTCACGGATGCCCGCGCCCCCCAAGTCTGTTCCGCCGTCGGTTCCCAGGTATCTCCATCTGTCCTAGAGCGATCGGGAGATACGAAAGCCGTGCGTCGGATAGCGGATCCGACCGTCGTAATAATCCCGGCTCGCCGGCCGGACAGACTTCGGATCGTTACGCCACGCCCCGGAGCGGATCACGTGCAGGAGGCAGTAGTCGGCGTCGACCCAGGCCGATCCATCGGCGACGGCCCCCTGATAGTTCTTGTGCCAACAATCCGACACCCACTGGGCAACGCCGCCACCCATGTTGTAGAGGCCGAACGGATTGGGCTTGATGTCTTCGACTTTCACCGTCTGCCGGGCATTCTGGTCGCCGTTGCATCCCTTGCAGTTGACCATGCCCGGCTGAATATCGTCACCCCACCAGTATTTCGTACGCGTGCCGCCGTGCGCCGCATATTCCCATTCGGCTTCGCTCGGCAACCGAAATTTCTTTTGCGTCGCCTGGGAGAGCCACGCAATGAACTGCTGCGCATCGTTGAAGCTCACATTCGTGACTGGCGCGTCGCCATCTTCGTCGGCCGACAAGTAGGAACAGGCCTTGGCGGCCGCGCATTGGTTCCACGCGCGAACCGTGACCGTGGACTTGCTGATGGCAAACGGCTTGATCGAGACGGTGTGGATCGGCGCCTCGGAGGGATCGAGATTGCTGCCCATCGTGAATTTGCCACCTGGCAGCGATAGCATTTCAGGCTCCGCGACAGGCTCGGGCGGTGCAGCCTCAGACGTCGAAGGGGCACCGATGGCTGCAGACGCCGCCGATGCGAGTTCCTTGGCGGACCGGGCTGATATCGCCGGTGGCATCGATGGCGCGGCCTCCGATGAAGGCGGAGCCGCAACCGCGGGCAAGACGACTTGCTGTGATACGGCGACTTGCTCGGGTACGGCGACTTGCTCGGATACAACAACTTGCTCGGGTACGACTTGCGAGCTTGACGGCGCAGCGGCCAGCAGCGAGCGCGTCTGCGCCGCGCTAGATCCAGTCTCGGCTGCCGCATGCGCCGACTGCTCAGCCGCGGGCAACTGCTCAGCCGACGCCGTGCGCGACTGCATGGCGACTTCGATCGGCCGCCGCGTGAACATGAACCACGCCGCGCCGGCAACGACCACGCTCAGCGCCAGGATCGGGGCGAGCCCGCGCACCCGCCGCCGGCTGCGGAACACCCGGCGATCCGCCTCATCGGCGACGCCGCGAAATCGGCTCGCCAGCCTGGTTCTGCCGCGACGTTCCCAGATGTCGGCCTGCTCGCGGGCCTGGCGCGGCGAATAGTACCTGTTCACGTCGCCGGGGATGCGACAAGCTACCCGCCAAACGCCTTCGCGATCCACCGCTTCGAACGCCGCGCGTTCGAGGTTTTCTGCGAGCGACCCAGCCAGAGCCTCACACATCATCGTCAGCAGCGCTTCCTCGCCCGTGCCTCTGCGCTGCAGAATTTCAGGACAATCGGCTTGCTCCTCGACATTCCGGAAGCACGGCTGGTGCAGATTGCTCACCGCCACGACGATGGTCCGGCGACATTGCCCGCACATTACGATATGTGATTCCGTGGTCATCGGCGTGACATTCCCACCAGCACCACGAGCCGGAGCCTGCTCATTCTCGCCATTCTCCATTTCCGCTATTCACCGCGGCAAGCCGATCGCGGCGCCGCAACGTCATCACTGGCCCCACGCGGCAAATGCCTCCTTGAACGCCTGCTCGCCGGGCACTCCCTTGTCCATGACCAAGATCGCCTTGTTGCCGTTGCCGTAGACAAGCACGACTTCCAACCGCGAATTCTCTTTCAGAAGTTTGAGATTGCGCTGCAATTGCGGCACGCCCGACGACAGCGCGACCATGAAATATTCGGAAGTTACCTTCACCGCCTCGCCTTCGAGCGGGCTGCCATGGGTTTTTCCTTCCTGTTTCATCAAGAGGCCGTGCAGCTTGGATATCTCGCCATTGGCAGCGTCCCGCGGCCGATCGAACTTGATCTCGACGACATGGCTTGCCGGCAACGTACGGTCGATATTGCGTCGGAAGGTCATGGACACCGCGGTCTTCGCATCGAGGACATTCAAATCGGCCTTGACCACGACCTCAGCCGGCCCTCCCGAGGCCGCCGAGATGCTCTCGGTGCGCCAAGTGACCCCGCCAGTATAGCGCTTGCCTTTCGGATCGGCGGGATCCTCCTCGTAAAGAATGGCGCGCTGCTCGATCGGGACGGCTGAAAGGCTCTCGCGGGCCGCGGGCGAGTCTATTCGAAGGGTCGCAACGCTCTTGGGCTGCTCCCCGACGATGTCCTGAGGCAACTCGGTGGCCGGGCTTTGCCGGCCGCTCTGCCCGACACGATCGGAGTTCTTTGCGAACGCCGGCAGCGCGAATCCATTACGGAGAGAACTCGAAATGCTCGCAACCAACCGGGAATTCATGCCCGGCCCCGACAGCCAATACGCCGCCGCGAGCACCGTCACGAGCACGAAGACTGCCGCAATCGCGACGCTGCGACCCTCGAGCGACCTCGGTGCACCGGCTCCGCGCGGCTCCGCCACAACCTTCAGCTCCGCGCCGGTGGCCCGTATCGCCCCATCCGTGGTTGCCTCGTTCACGGGCGCGGTATTCAGCCGCGACACGTCACCATGGACCAACGGAGTGCGGACCAGCCAACGCGGCGACTCCAACTCGGCGGTGCGGGTTTCCCGGAGATGCCCCTCGGCTCCAATTTCGCGCGTCTGCTTGTCGCCCCTCAATGCCGGCAGTGCGACGACCGCCCCTGCCGACTGTTCGGATGCCGGCCGATCGTCACTGGCGATCTGGTGGAACGACGTGGCGTCGACGGCGATCGGCGGGGATTCGATCAGCGTCTCGTCCAACGAAGTCGGCTTTCGATCGGCGGTCGTCGACACCGCGTCCTGACGCCGCGGCCGATTGCTTCTGGGCAGGTGAGCGATGACTCTCGATATCTCATTGGCCAAGTTGGCCCCACCGAGCGTCAACGACTGCTGCGGCGTCCACGGCTCGTCGAGCGCAGGGAGCAGGTCGATCGCCTGGTCGGACCGCGCCTCTTCGGCGGAGTCCGGCGGCGCGATCGGCGGCAGATCTCCGGAGCCGGAGGTCATACCCATCGGCTCACCGTCCCCATGGACGTCCTCCCGCAGATGGATATGATTCCCAGGGAACATCACCTTGGCGAGGTCATAGAGCGATGAGCCCGGAAGCATGAACGGCCGTATCGTCCTCGGGAGAGCGCGCAGGAAGACGTCTCCGAGGCCTTCCGCCCGGGCATTGCCGTTTTCGAGCGGGGGCGGCTCTGCCTGCTTGTCGTCGCCGACAACCAGAATCTTACGGCCGCGCAGCAGCGTCGCGAGTTCGCAAACGTCAGCCCCTGATGCCTCGTCGATGATGACGAGATCGAATGCGCCCAGTTTGGCCGGAAGCCGCTCCGCAACACGCCAACTCGGCATGATCCAGCAGGGAATGCCCTCGCTACAGCCGTCGAGCGCCTCGCGGGCCATGCGTCGATGTTGGTAGGCCGCCTGCCCGTCGACAGCGGACGCCATCTTCCGAAGAGCAATCATGAAGATGGTCAGCGCCCGCCTGACGGTGCCACTCAAGTTCTGGGCCGCCGCAAAATCCGTCCGCGCCGCCACCACGGCCTCAAACTGATCGCGCAAGGTCGTTTCGAGCTGCTCGCGTTGAGCGGCGAGTTGCCGCAAGCGATGGTCCTGACCCACTTCCTTCATTTGTCGTGTGAGCGCCGCCCAGTTCCAGGCCCCCGCCCAATCGGTGGCGAGCAGGTGGTCGCTGGCCGCCGGCTGCACCGCCTCGGTCTTCACCCTGTGGGCGAAGATCGCGGCGCCCGCTTCGGCAAATGCCTTGCAGATAGCGGAGACGCGATTGAAATCCTCGCGTCTGTCGTGCAGCAAAGCAATTTGTTCCCGCAATCTGGTCCAGCTCTCGCTGACCTCATTGCTGTCGGTGCCGGCATGCCCGATCCGCGCCAGGATCCCGTCACGGGCCGCGGCCGGCAGCTCACCCTCGCCGGCGAACAATTCCTTGAGCCTTGTGAACTCAAGGCGCGACGCCTCAAGCTCGCTCACCGCGGTCCTGACTGCAACACCGAGCTTCTGGAGCTCGCACGCATCCGCCAGAAGTGCCGCGATGTCGCTGCGCGACATCATGAGCTTCGAGCCGGCGATGGAGGTGACGTTCCGCTCTGCGATCGCCGCCGTCGCGATCGTCACGTTGATGGAATTCACCATCCTTTCGAAACCATGGATCACTTGCGGATATTCCGCGGTCAAGGCGGGTGCACCGAGCTCCACGGCAAGCGGCCTCCATCGCGCGCCGAGCGCATGGACGTCGCGCCGCCACGTCAGATACTCGCGGACATGTTGCCAGTCGTCAGGACCAGCCGGCGCCAACCCGGCAATCTTGATGGCGTCGAGAACCGGCCTTTTGCGCCTTCCCCGCGAGTCGAAAGCGGTGAAAACCCTCTCGCCGGCGGACAACCGAACGACGACATCGAAGAGAGCCTGGTCGGCGAAGGCCTCCGCAGGCGTGTCGACCGGACGCGAGAGGAACGCCCCGCGTCGGGACAGTTGCGACGTGGCATCCCTGGCGAAATCAACAAGCGCAGCGCTATCGGCGCGAGGCCCGCCATCCTTACGCAGCTGGCAAATCGCACCGAGCCACGGCTCGTCGGCAACCGCCAGATGTGCGGCAGCGAGCGCCTCGAGATCATCTGCGAACTGGGTAGCGCCTGGAACGTCCAGTGCGGCGACGACGTGGCGCGCGTGCGACCTCTCCTTCGCTTCTGTCAACGATCGCTCGGGCTCAACGGCCTGCGCCAGGTTCTGGTGCATCCGAGCAACCGCCGCCGGCTCTGGAAGCTGAGCAACCGACGGAAGATCGTCATCGATGTAGCATAAATCCGCTCCGAGCCGGATCCGCACATCCCGGGCCGCATCGACGGCGGCGAGCGAAATGCCGGTCTCGGTCAGGAGCATCGGCGGGCGATCCTCGAACCACGCATGCGCGCGCGACTCGACGATGAGATTCCGCACGAGATCGAACGGCAGGTCCGCGAGTTCAGGAGTATTCCGGGCGATATTCGCGACTTCATCGGCGATGTCCTTGACCGCCCGACGCGTCGCAATGACGTCGCGCTCCAATCTGTTGATCAGATCGACATGGTCGCGGGGCTTGAGCGTCTCCACGATCAACTGAAGCCGGCGCACCGCGGCCTCGACTTGCGTCAGCTCCTCGCGATCGCCGCCGGTCAGGCCGATCGTGAGGTCGCGAATGATGGCGGGGAACTTGTTTCGCAATGCCTGAACCGTCGCTTCCTCTCGACAGACCACGAGAACGCGCAGGCCGAGCGCGAGATGGTGGCAGACGACGTTGACGATAGCGGCGGCCTTCGCCGGTCCGGGCGCCGCCCGCGCGACCAGCCCGTCGGATGTCTGCAGCCGGCGCACGACGTCAATCTGATCGATGTTCGACGGCAGTGGAAAGAACAGATCCCCAATTTCCGCGCTTGCAACGGGCTCGATATCGATCGGCCGGCCGATGACGCCGGGAAGCGCCTGGCGTACGCCGGACCGAGCATCGTCGCTCGCTCCGAAAGCCAGCACGCGCGCGAGCATCGGGAGTTCGCCCTCGTTCGTCGTCAGCCGATCGATCGCGTCCTTGCAGCGCTCGATGTCGCGCAAGACGAAATTTTTGGTCCTCGGTCGCGCAAAAATCACCCAGCGATCCGACACTGCCAGCTGCTCAGGGGCACCCGCCGAAACTGCTCCCGGCTCGAGCCGCTCGTGATCGGAAGCGAGATAGGCGCCGCCCTCGGGATCGAGTTGCGAACTGACGATACGAAGGATGGGTTCGAAGGTGTCAGGCACGAATGGCGAAACTTCGCCGTCGCGCTCGATCGCCTCGATAATGCGGCGGGCGCTTTCGACGGCGGATGTCGCGCCGGCGGCCCGTCCGGTCTGGAACCCCCTTAGATCGGCGATCGCGCCGACCATGCCTGGCCGAATTCTGATCTCGTTATTCTCACCAACCTCGATGGTGACCGACCGCTCGAGAACCGGCAGGAGTATCTCGTTGTCGTCGCGCCGCCACCGCGAGACGCCGATGCCCCACACGATTTCATGCGACCGATCGGTTCGGTCGCCAACCGGTACGATATCCGACAAGCGCGCATGGATCGCCATGGTCCTGCGACGCAGTTTCTCCGTCCGCGCCCACCAGGACCATGGCCCCGCGACATATGCGTTGAGGCGCACCGCAAGACTGGGATAGTCCGCAAGACGCAAGCGCACATTGAAGATATTGTAATGCCGTCGATCGGGATTAATCGCCGGCTCAAGCTCCGCCGCCCGAGCCTTTTTGTCGGCGACCAGACGATCCTTCTCGGCGGCATCCACGGTGACCATGACGCGATCGCGAATGGATGGGGGCCGGTCCGGATCGGCGAACACCTCGATCCAGACCCCGAGGTCGGGCTCAATGGGCGGTGGTTCGATTTTCTTCAGAGGCTCGACACGGAGCCAAACCGGACCGTTGTCGTCGATCGAATCGAGGATGACTCCCGGAAGGCCGTCCAGTTCGTGTTGATGCAGCACGAAATGAGCATTGTCGGCAGATCGATAGTCCGCGATCCGTTGCACGACCGGCTCGTTGAGCCGGACGACCTCCTCCAGGTAACCGAGCACATTCATCAGCGGCTCGACGGACGAAACGAGCAGACAAGACTCGTCGGCGGCCGTTTTGATCTCTTTCGCACGCAGCTCACGCAACTGGTTTACTCCCTGCGGTCAAAATCCCCAACCGGCCCCGTAGTATTCTTCGTCATTCTTCGTCGTATGACCCGGCGCCGAAACGCCACCGGGCTTGGTGCCACAGGCATGCCAACTCGATGTCGACATTCCTATCATTGCCGGCTGTGCAAAAACGCGCATAGGCCGAGAATGTGCAGAGTTGGTCATTTGTGTTCCCCGAAGGCCCGCTTCATCGCGAGGACGACATCGGAGGTGTCCCAACCTTGCAAGCGATGCGCCGATGTCACGCGCCGTCAGCGATCTCAGGATCAGGCTTGCCATCCGAATGCGGGCCGATGGCCCGGTGAGACCGGTGCGGGCGCCTGTTGGCGCCCCGCCCGATGCCGCGGCTGGCAAGCGCGCGGCGTTTTGCTTATCGAGCCATCACCACAGCCAGCCGACGCCGCCCATGACCCTGTCAGCCATTGGCCCGGGTGCGGAATGATCTTGTATCTTGGTGTAGTTCACCTTCAGCACCAGGCTGGGATTTGGGAACACCGCGACGCCGACGTCGTGGAAGGTCATGTCGCCGCTGCCGGTCGCGCCGTTCGGATCAATCCCGAACAGGCCTCCGGTCTGCAAGTTCTGACGGGTGTAGCGATAGAACGGGACAGCTTCCCACTCGCTGCCGAGAACCGTCCCCATCTTGACGTGATAGGCGATCTCGCCCGAGTAGCCCCACATGTCCTTGCCGACATTGTTGGTGGGATCGGTGTCGTTGTTGGCGCGTAGGTTTTCCGGATTGCTGAAATTGACATAGGCATATTCAGCCCGCAGCTCCAGTCCGGTGTTGGGGACACGATAGCGGGCCTCGGTATCGACGATTGTCATGGCGTTACTGTCGAGAGGCCTTGGAGTAACGCCATCGGCCAGGAAGTCGTCCGCATAGCCGCCACGGGGTGTAACGTTGGGGGAATAGTAGACCGCCGAGCTGCCGGCGAAGCCGGGAAGGAATTCGGGCTGGTAGCTCAGACGGAATGTATAGGCCGCTGTGTTGCTCAACTGGGCGTTTCCGCCGATCGGCGATTTCCCGAATCCGAGGGCGTCAATGCCGTTGAAGCCGGCAGCATAGCCGCCGGCGGTCGGAGTTCCGGCTTCGCTCCGGTGGTCAAAATCGTCACCGAAATCCTCGGCGCTCTGGCTGACCTGGAACTGATAATTCAAGCCATCGACGATCTTGCCGTAGAATCCGGCCGACCCCGCCACCCAGGTTGTCGGGATCAGGCCGTTAGCCAGCTCCGGCCGCTCCACGCTGTAGAACAGGGTCGGTTCGTGGTAGAGATTGTTGAAGGAGATCGGCACAAGATCGACGCCAGGCGAGCGTAAGGTCAAGTGATCGTTGATCTTGAAGTCGAAGAAGGCCTGTTCGATCTCGGCGGCGCCGTGCAGCTTGTCGTCGTTGTCAAACGCGGACCCAGCGTGCTCGAACTCGATCTCGGCGTTGAAGACGATGTTGTCGGTGACCTGATAGGTTGGCAACAGCACCACGCGGCCCATATCGAAGCCGTTCTGCCATTGCCCGTTGGCGGCGGGATTCTGCGAGGAGCCGAACTTGATCTCGCCGTACATGCCGATCTTGAGCCCCGAGACTGGAGACGGTGCCACCCCGAACAGGTCATTGTTCTTGTTCGGAGATGCCAAATCGGAAGCCATCGTCCTGCCCAAGCGCGCGGATTGCTCCTCCTTCTGTTTGAGCTCGACCTCAAGCGACTGCATGCGCCGCTCCATGGCCTCAAGCTTTCTCATCATCGCCTTCTTCGCGGACTCGTCGGCGCTGGACTTCTTCGCCGCCTCCTCGATCTTGGACTTCGATTCAGCAGACTTGGACTCGAAAGACTTGGACTCAGCGGGCTTGGACTCGGCAGGCTTGGACTCGGCGGGCTTCAATTCGCTCCCAGACTTCGAGTCGCCTTCGTCACGGGCAAGCACTGCCATACTGCTCACGCTGAGCATCAGCGAGGCCAACAGCAGCGTCGACGTCGGGCGACTCCCGCGTTGAAGGCTTACGCCGCCGTGCTTTCGATCGGAGCAAGACGCTTGGCTAATCCAAGACGCCTGGCCAATCGAAGGCATGAGTACATCCGGCAGAATCCGGTCGCTGATCGACATGAGGTGAAAACTCCCCTGATTTAGTTTCTAGATCGGCGTCATATCCGAGGACATTGCACCTCTATGCAACTTCACCGAATATTTGCGGCGAGATACTGAGTCGAAATCTGGCATTTTTAAAATTTCTCTAAACGCCGCTTGGCCGGGCCGGAATCGTGATGATGTTTTCCTGCGCGGAGTCGGCAACACCGCTCCGACCGTGCCACGCACAGGCGCACTCAATGCTCGGCGGTGCGACTGAATGTGAATCCGCATGACAACAAGAAAGGCTTGGAATTTCAGCGCGTAGGCGGTTCGCGCCACTATCTTGAACAACGCCATTCGCGCGTGCGATTTGCTCGCCTGCGTGAGCGTTTCATCAGGACGTTGACCGTTTGCAGAAACTGCTCGTGAGAGCTCAAACCGCCGCGGTCGCGAGCGAAGCGATGATGTCCGAATGGAGGCCACAAAGTCGGATTTGGATTCTGGTTCGATGCGAATGACGCTTGACGGAGCCAGCCGCAACCATTGCAGCCGGCGGCACCTGCGCCCATCGCAGGTCATGCACGCTACGCGTGCCCATGGGGATGCGCGCCCCTCGCGGGGTTCGCCACAAATATGGCTGAGCCGCGATGGAATACGTCAACGTCATACGAGCTGCTCTTAAGAAGCGAACCGAATTGACGATACGATGCCGCTGGTCGGGGTCACTTCGAAGTGTCGCATCGAGATCGGCACGGCGGTGATCGACATGCGCTACGAGAACCCGCTCTACATGGCCGAGGACGCCGGTGCCGCCGATCTCATCGCCGGCCGGCGTCTGCAGTTCGGCATCAGCAGAGGGTCGCGCATGTGATCGAATCGATTCTGACTCACATCGCTCCCGCCTTGGTGGCGCTAACGAAGCACGCCAGTATATCTTACTTGAAAGGAGTTTTACGATACGCGCCGGCCCGCTGTTACCATCCTCGTACTGAGCGCCGCTTCGGCCAGGTCTTTATGAGGCCAAGGCAGCTGGTCGAAAGGCGTTTCATCCCCGATCGGCATCGTCGATCTGTCGTAATATTCCGTGTATGCCAAGATCTGAGATTGCCCATTCAATTCAAGCACCGAGATAGCTCGAGCTCGAAACGACTTGAAGGTCGCCTTGAGCTTGCTGCCACCGAGATCGCCACCCGAAAACGTACCATAGCAAACGGTCTTCACGATCACGGTAGAACCCGATTCGTAGGCGTGTTCATTCAACATCGCGAATTCCGGCACGGCGGTTCGCCAGATCCGATGATGTTCCCGTACTTGATCCCGCCCTCGCCTCGTTATTCTGAAAGCTATGTCCGTGTAAGAGCCCTCGGGCGCAAACAGCACGCTGAAGGCTTGAGCGTCCAGCGAGGTCCATCCGGCGCAAAACTTTTGCGCAACTGCGAGAACATCCATCTTCGCTCTTCCCTGTTTTCTCCGCACGGTGTCCATTGTGACTCTGGACTAATATCGATTATCCCCATGATTGATGGCTGGCATTTGCCATCACGGCAAGAAGATAAAGGGCAAACGCGGGAACGGAGAATAACGTTCGAATGACGTGAAACCGAATCCATCGCGCACGTATTTGCGCCCATTCGCGCGGTGGATTCTGAGTAGACCAGGACGCGATTTGATGGTTGATGCGGACACATGTGGGTACGCCAATTATTATTACGAGCGCGTAGCAGACTGCACCTGCTGCGGCGAGCTGTCCGGGAATGGAACGGACACCATACATCACAGCAAGAGCTACGCCTCCTGCCAGAGCACCGATGACCACGATCGGCATGTAGGGATCAAAGGTACGATTCGTATGCTGATGGAATTCAACATAGGCAGAAACTGAAAGCCGGGACATCGCGCGTCCTAGCCCTATCCAGTTTACGACCAATCCACCGGTTGCGAGTGCGGCGAACAATAGAACGATCAGGACGAATGAATTTTCCATAGTTCAGGTACCTCCGGATCGCCATCCCAGCCGGCCTCGTTCTACAGCGACAGCTTGACCTCGTTGAACTGGATGATGGGGGCCACGTCCGTGTATTTGGGTATGTCGGCAGTGAGCTCGGCCGCGGCGGGCTGCCACACTTCGAGAAACGACTCGATCGAGTCGAAATAAAGCTGGCAACCGGCGAAGAAGGCCGGCGACTCGCCGGGCTTCGCGCCCTGAATGCCAGCATCGACCTCTGTCTTGTGCGGGCCCTTGCCGAGGAGGCGCATCGCCATGGGCATGTGCGTGGTGAGGTAGTAGCTCATATCGAAATGCGAGCCCGGCTTGTTTGGATATAGAATGCTGGCTTTGATCATGACACCCACCTTCTCGATGATTCCTGCAATTCCTCTCAGAGTTCGACCAGCCCGTCATCCACGAAGAGTTCCCCCACCCGTGATGTATGACGCGCGTCTTCAGAGGCCAGGAACAGCGCCACCGAGGCGACCGCTTCTGCTTGGCCCACTCGCGAGCGGTACGATCTGCTGAGCTATGCTCGCCATTTGTCCAGGTTTCATTTTTGAGTCCAGGCTTACGGGCTCCGCCGAATTGTCCCCGGCGCCGCCGCAAACTGGGCGCCATTCAAGAAGTCGAGGTATTCCTGCGCCATCGCTAGTGTTGCGATCTCGATCATCGACCGGTTTTCCAGCCAGAACTCGATGACGTGAAAGGACGGCTTGTGCCCAATGCCGCGGCCGAACGTCTTGGCGCGCCAACCCTCACGTGCGCCGATGCGCTCGACCTCTTCTGCCTCGCGCGGCACCGACAGCAAGACGTGAAACGGCCAAGTTTGCGGCGGCGCCGGATTTTCACCAAAAGCGACCTGGCGCTCATGGTCCGGTATGTCGAGCGTCCTGCGCTCAGGATAAACCTCGATCATCGTGCCGTTGGCGTCGCCGCTCGCCGCCATGAATGCGCCTTCAAGCGGGCGGAACGGGAGGCACTTGCCGTTCATCAGTTCGGCCAGAACCTCCGCAACGTGCTGCGGCTTACGTGCAGGGATCGATACATGATGGATCATCTGAATGCCCTCCGTGGCGAGATATTTTGATACATTCCGTCGGAAATTACGGTGCTCTCATGACAGGCGCGCGCATTGGGTCCATTCGCGGGGAATACCGCTCTAGCCGATTGTGATGTTTTTAGAGTTCGACCAGCCCGCCATCCACGAAGAGTTCTCCACCCGTCATGTATGACGCGTCTTCAGAAGCCAGGAACAGCGCCACCGAGGCGACCTCTTCGACTTGGCCCATTCTCGCAAGCGGTACGCGCTGCTGAGCTATGCTCGCCATTTCTCCGGGCTGCATTCCAGCCTTGGCGTGAATGGGTGTCTCGATCGGGCCGGGACTGATTGTGTTGACGCGTATATTACGGGGCACAAGCTCCCGGGCGAACGATCGTCCAAACGAGCGAACCGCTGCTTTCGTAGCTCCATAAACGGTGTGTCCGGCAACACCAAGCGCCCCAGAGACAGACGAGGTCAGAATGATTGATCCGCCGTCCGGCATAATCTCGGTAGCGTGCCTCATCACGAAGTAGGCGCCACGGACGTTGATTCCGAATTGGGCGTCGAAGAACGCTTCATCTATCATCGAAATCGGCTTGAACCTGGAGATGCCAGCGTTCACGAACAGCACGTCGATGCGACCGTGCGTCGCTTTCACGGTCTCGACCAGCCTTTTTGTCGCGGCGACATCGGCCGCCTCCGACGCGATCACTTCGATCCTGGGCATCTTCTGCTGCGCAACCTGAAGAGTCGTGGGATCGGAGCCGGTGACGATAACCCTGGCGCCCTCTGCCTGGAAGCGCGTGGCCGTCGCAGCTCCGATGCCGGTGGTTCCGCCAGTGATCAGAGCGATCTTGTTGCTGAGTTTGCCCATGCCATCCATCCTTGCGATGCCTCGGCCGGCGCCGGCGCTGAGGTGCGGGCTTGCCTGCCTAATATCCATTGTCATGGAACTCTCCTGTTCGATCGACCCTCAGCCCAGCGGAGGAAGATTAAGCTGTGGCGGCTTCTTAGGAGGATAGCTTCCCTGCCGCGTGTCGGTCTGGATCTGCTCGACGCTTGCGCCACCTTGATAAGCAGCAAGAACGAGATCGGGGTCAAAGAATGCACCGATCGGATCTCGGCGAAAATCTTCTGCTGTGCGCATCCATTCTGCCGATGCGGCCCAATCTCCGAAATTGTCAACCTGCAACTCAACCATGTTTTGATCAGGATCCGCATAGTAAAGCGACATCGTCAATCCGTGATTGAGACATACTTGAGGCTCGATGCCCTTCTCCTTCAAACGCGCGTAGGATGACATCAGGTCGGCGAAAGAGCTGTATTCGAAAGCTGTATGATGAAGTCCTGTGTGCGCGAACTTTTGGGGGTCATCCTGAAGCCCAGGAACAGCCAAAAATGCGATGCGGTGATTGGCCCGATCATTCGAAATCCACGCTCCACCGGGAAATTGAAAATTGACCCTGGTGCCAATGACCGAGGCGTACCAATCGATCATCTCATTCAATCGATTCGTTTTGAGATTGACGTGGTGCATCGTCGGTTTGATCATTTGTTCGTTATCGTCAGGCATCTCACTCTCCTGAAAGCTGTTGCTGGCAATCGCGCCAACTAAATCTTGTCGGACCCGGCGAAGAGAGTCGTGAACTGCTCATGAAAAAGCTCCAAAATTTTTCCAAACTTCTTGGCGATCCAGCCTTGGCGATCCAGCAATGGCGACCGCGCACCAACTTGGGCCGTTCCGACTCGATGGACAGGCCGGAATCTTGTATCGCGGCGCCGAACCAGTCGGCCTCGGTCAACGCGCGGTCGCGCTTTTGCGCGTGCTGGTCGAGAGTGCGGGCGCGCCGGTCTCCAAAGATGCGTTGATCAAGGCAGGATGGGCCGGGCTCGTAGTCGAGGAAGGCAATTTGACCGTTCAGATCGCGGCCGTGCGCCGCGTGCTGGGGCAAGAGCCCGGCGGCGGGAACTGGATCGAGACCCTGCCACGCCGCGGCTATCGTTACATCGGTCCGGTTAGCCCGGCAGAGAACGAGAGTTCGGTGGCCGCACCGATGACGGAAACAACGCCTGGGCTGTCTGACAAACCGTCAATTGCAGTCTTGCCCTTCCAAAACCTCTGTGACGATCCCGAGCAGGAATATTTCGCCGATGGAGTGGTCGAGGAGATCATCACTGGACTCGCGCGGATCAAAGGGGTGCTCGTTATCGCCCGCAACTCAAGCTTCACTTACAGAGGTAAGGCCGTCGATGTTAAACAGATCGGTCGGGAGCTCGGCGCGCGGTACGTGCTGGAAGGCAGCGTCCGTAAGGCTGGTAGGCGCGTGAGGGTCAGCGCTCAGCTCATTGAGGCAGAGACCGGCGCTCACCTGTGGGCGGAGCGTTACGACCGCGAGTTCGAAGACATTTTCAAGTTGCAGGACGAAATCACGCTGAGCGTGGTCGGAGCGATCGAACCGAACTTGCGCGAGGCGGAAATCGAGCGCGTCAAACGCAAACGGCCAGACAGCCTCGACGCCTATGACCTCGTTCTGCGCGCGATTCCGCATGTCTACCCCGCGACGCCCGAAGAGGCCGTCAAGGGCATCCCGCTATTGGAGAGGGCGCTCGCGTTGCAGGCCGACTACGCCGACGCCCACGGTTTGCTCGCGTGGTGCCATGAAACTCTGTTCGTGCGCGCCGGGCACAGCGAAGAAGATCGGGTGGCGGCCATTCGCCATGCCCGTGCAGCCCTTGCTCATGGTCGCGACGGTGCGACGGCGCTGGGGCTCGGCGGGTTCGTCGTCGCGATGGTGGAGCACGATCGAGCCACTGCCTTCCAGGCGTTCGAACAGGCCCTCGCGCTCAGCCCTTCTTCCGCTTTGACACTCATGGCGGGTGCCGTTGCGTTGGCCTATGGCGGCGAGGCCAAGCGCGCCATTGATTATGGCGAGCGCGCGCTTCGACTGAGCCCCGCTCAAGACCGCGCGAACTACTACTCGCATCACGCCCTCTCCATAGCCTTTTTCCTGACTGGACGATACGAGGAGGCGGCAAACGCCGCCCGTCGTGCCATCCAATCCGGTCCTAACTTCAGCATCTCGCACTGCTTCCTGGCGGCGCCGTTAGCCAAACTCGGGCGACTGGAGGAAGCGAAGACGGCCGCGTCGCGCGTCCTTGCGTTGCAACCATCATTCAGCTCGGCGGGATTCTGTGCGGCCCTTGCGCTGCCGGCTGCGTTGGCCGATCCCTTACAAGAAGCTTGGCGTGGGGCCGGCCTGCCGACGTAGGGGGCTTTCGTGCGAATGTGACTAATTAGGATCAGGACCCCATAAACTGAACGAAAGACTCGTTCGACGAGAACGCGTGGCGCCCACTGATGAGAGTGCGAGCCCCGCCGATTTCTACGCTGGGCCACGCTACTGCCCTCTCGTGAGCAAACAGCGGTTTCCTATCCGCGGGGCGTTGGTTCAAAGAATGCTGCGACGACCACGAGAGCAAACGCTCGACCACGAGATCAAACATGGAGGATTAGCGAAAGAGCATTCCAGCATTCGCCGCGGGTAACAATGTGGGAGTAGAATGATCGCGAAAACTTCTTTCGTATCAATGGCTTATGCCTTTGGTGCGCTCGGAGGGCGGTCGCATTTGTTGCTAATTCAATAGGTTACCACGATCCTCTACAGCAGAAGTGCATTTCGCACCCAAATGTGCGTTTGAAGAGATGCCGCTCACCGGAGGGTTACCCCACAACCGCCCGCCTCTGCGAATTGGCGGGAGGCCCCCCTGACCCTGACCGTACGTTCGACCGACGGTGTCTGATACCGACGTCCTCTGGCTGTCCCAGACGATAACCAAGCTAGTTGGACGCATTTATTCGGTTGGCGACGAGACCTGACTTGGCGCCTAATCGAGGGGGCGCTTGATTTCAGCGGGTTGGAGCGACGATTGTCGGTCTAATCCAATCAGCTCCGCGCAATTCGCCCTTTCAGCCAGCCAGCGCCCGCGGGGCAAATTAAAGTAGAACCTTACCCCACATAGCGAAAACTGAACCTCGCAGTGGAGATCAATTGGGCGCCATCCGGTGCTCCCTTAGCCACCTCTCCCTCGCAATAGGATCATCTGGCTCAAATTTGACGATGATATTCACACCCTCGTAGCTGCTGCTTTGCAACCCCACGCCAGAGAAGTTCGGAATTGTGATCTGTAACTTTTGGGGAGATAGCCATTGTACAAGAGGTCGATTTTCCGGATGTCCATAGTAATCAACCACAAGGATATCGTTGTCGTGCTGGGGAGTATCTGGGCGCGGCGCCAAGTGGATCGTATCGGTAGCGTCGCGTCGCGCAAGTTGGACGGTGTCTGTCGAAATAGTTACAAGCCTGCCATCGCTACATACGACCTCCTGAACAAGCGCTACCCAAGCATTGTCTGGCGAAACTACTGCGGAAATCGTTTCTCTCTGGAACTCAAGCTCTTCTCCTTGGCTAGGCGCCTGCATGCCCAATAATATCGCAACTGCCCCTGCGATAATTGACCGCGTGTAGCTCAAGCCAAGCGTTCCCCTTGTAGTCAGTCGTATCTTTTGGCTGTTGGTCATAACTACCTAATACTGCTAAGGTCCGACTTTGCCTGATTGATAGAGCTGATAACCGAGATTGGTGTTGAAGACATTGCGTGCGGGGAGATTGGTATATGTTTGGTCCATTTGGACACCCCGTCCCGTGCTCGCGTGCAGGTTTCCGATCGGTCTTGAACCGCCGTTGTGCGACCTCGGCGTTCGTTGCACAGCGCTCGAGCCAGCGAGCCACGCGAAAATCGACCAGCGCGGCAAATCGCAGTTGAACCGCTGCCATCGCAGGCTTCGCGTCCAAGCTTTGATCGGATGGTCTCTTAACGTCGTTGTGGGCGTTCATCTTGCCCTCCTGCCGGTTCGGCGGAGGGAACGCCCTGCGCCGAGAGTTACACTCTTGCTTTGCGGATCAGCCCTGCTTCGAGCTGAAAATTTGGACACTGTGTCATCACGGACATGCACGACCAATCGGCCAACCGAGTAAGCGGCCATAGGTGGACGGCAGTCTCTGCGATGTGTGTGCATGCGTTACGCATTACGGTCCTCAAGAGCGCAGGGAATTTCACCCGCGAGGAATGTCGTGATCTAAGCGCAGGGAAAATTCAGCGAGTCAAATGTTCTATGTTCACGAGGTGATCGCACAACGAGCCGTGCGAATTGAGTTCGTTGAGGAAGCGATCGGCGTAGTTGGTCCAGGGCACGAATTCGAACTTCATGCCGACCCCGGTCTTGGCGGTGAAGTCCTTCGACAGTTCGACCAGGGCATTGGCCGGGTCCCATGCCGCCCAACATAGCGTGATCGTCTTGCCCTCTGCCTGCGCGGGCGCAGTCCCCGCTCCGACACCGAGCGCGGAAACAAGAGTCCCGCACGAAATCAGAAGCGCCTTCATAGTGTGGTTCATTACGCGTTCCCTCCCAGTGGAGCCCGCCATCGACGTGGCGCGGCTTTCCTACCCGCTCGAATGTTTCGAGCAGATCGACACAGTCCTTGACGGGCTAAATGACTGAATTGACGTTTCCTCGCGCTCGCCCGGATTCTGATGATCCGGTGAAGCTCGATTTGTTTAGTTGATCACGATTTACTAAAACATTGAAAGCGAGGCGTTGCTGCTTCCTTGCCTAACGGACTGTGCACCCCAGGCGTAATTCGAGGGCACCCGGCACCTCGCCCACTAGACTAGTCGTCGTGATCACATCCGGTAACTACGACAGGACCGATCAAGCACTGATGCCGATTAATCTGATCCGCCAAGTCATTTTACCGGCGATCATCTAAGAGCGTCGTTGCATGCTCGGGGGCGTTCGCCGCGCTCATCATGATGACGATTGTGGGCGGTGCCATCTGGTACTTCACGTCGCGATAGCCGTTTGCGCCGAACGTCGCGCCGGGACCCCTGCCGGCAACCCATGCCAAAGACGTTGAACGGCGTCGCGGATCAGGGATCGTGTCTCAGCCGACGAGCTGACTTTCGCACCATAGTCGGGCTTTGCTCGGTCAGGTTGACGGCCTTCAGGGTTTCAGCCGTGTGTTGGATGTGCTCACGAGCAAGCAACGCAAAGGTCGCGCGGTCCCTGGACTCGAGGGCTTCTATCATGCGTCCGAGGTCATGCACGGCCTCCTCCCAGCGCGGAGGAGGGTTGCGCGCGGCCGAGAGTACGCTGTTCAAACGCGTCTCAAGCATATGATGGACCTCGGCCAGCGTTTCGTTCCCGGTTGCCTTTACGATGGCCCTGTGAATGGCGCAGTTGACCTCGAGATAGGCCAACTTCTGGCCATCACGAAAAAGCTCGTTCATGCGATCATACATCGCACGAATTTCCGCAAGAGCATGCTCGTCGATGCGGTCGCAGACTAACTCGCCAGCGAACGCTTCAAGAATTCCGAGCACGGATACAAGATCGTCCGCCTCCTTGCGAGTGATGCGGACGACGATCGCGCCGCGGTTTGGCAGCAGGCGCACGAGCCCTTCAACGGATAGAACCTTGAGCGCTTCGCGCAGAGGCGTCCGCGAGACTCCGAAGCGCGCGCACAATTCCTGCTCCGGAATCCGCTGTCCGGGACACAACTCTCCACCGACGATCATGGCGCGGATCAGTCCGGACAACTCGTCATGAAGAGTCCGGCGCGAAATCTTGCCACCGTCGAGCATGAGCAGGCCTCAACAATCACTTTAACGCCGACTGCACACACCATCAACGAAAGGACTTCAGACGTGGTCAGCCCCACACTCCCACGTTGAGCGGAGATTGAAGCGACATCATGGTTGACGCACCTGCGCGATAGTTTTGCCGAAATATAACGCATAGCGCCTCTTCCGTTTGCAACTTCAAGCGGAACACAGCCATCCAGGTCCAGCCGGCCTCCGACGGCGCCACAGGCCAGCAAACAGGCGCGCATAGGTTGCCAAATCTTCCACCTATCCGTTCTTGCGAGAATGTTCCAAGAGGACTTCGGCGACCTGTAGGAAGAACTCGCTTTGCAGCGTTTGCCCGACGGCGTGACGCGCCGCCAACGCCGGCGCCAAGACCGCATTGTCGACGATCGGGATACCGAGATCCCGTGCATCGGCCAGCATGCGTCCACCCCTTTCTCCCATGCCTTTACAAACAACGACCGGTATTGGCGTCTCGCCGGCCCGGTAGCGCAGCCCAACGATCGTCTCGCCGTGCGCAATCATGACAACCGCACGTCCCATGCCGGTGCGCACGCCGCCAAACAATGCGTTCCGGATCCGCCGCCGCTCGCTGCGAATCAGGGGGTCTCCCTGGATATCCTTCTGCTCGCGCTCGAATTCCGTCCGCGTCATCCGCATATCGCGCAGGAACAGCTGGCGCTGAAGAAGCACGTCGACGAGCCCTATCGCAAGGAACACCAACGCGGCGGTCGCGCCGAGCGGCCTGAGCGTAGCGATCAGCATCGGCGCAATGCACTCCTGACCGCAGGTAGGAATCTCGAACAGCGGCTGCAGCCATCCCTGCAGCACGAACCAGAACGCCGCCATCAGGCTGACGACCTTGGCAATTCCTTTGGCCCATTCGACAAGGTTCCGCAGCGAGGCGATACGCTTCACGCCCTGCAGCGGACTGATGTGCTCGAGATTGGGCTTCACATGCTCGAATGCGAACAGCGGGCCCCCGGTGGCGACCACGCCGGCCGCAAGAGTGGAAACGACAACGACTGCCGCGATCATCCCGCTCGTCTTGGTCAGCGTTCCGAGAGCGGCATCAATCGCCTGAGGAGAGGGCTGAGCCGCAGCGGCGGCGACTATGTCGATCAGCCCGACCATGTGATCGCGGATGCCGGGCCATACAAAAAGAAGATAGAGCAGCATGACCAGCAGGCTGATGCCAGCGACGAGGTCCCGGCTATGCGCGACCTGCCCTCGCCTGCGCCGCGCATCCCTGAGCTTCTTTTCCGAGGCCGGCAGCGATTTGCGTTCGGTGTTATCGTTCATACGACCACTCCTCGGAAGTTAGTTCCCAACAGCCGCAGGCTGTGATCGCAGAGCCACATCGACCGATGATCGTTGCGGCGAACACTGCGTGTCACCGCCGTGCCGCAGCTTGGCCACGAAGTGGTGACAACCACCGGAAGTACAGACAATAGGCATGTCAATGCGTAGGCCTTCCGTTTTTTGGTTCCTGATCGCGGCCGGCCTCTTGAGCGGTTGTGCAACGGCGCCCGAGTTGAACGGGCTGGCCTCCGCGGACGCGGATCAAATGGCGCTCGCTTCCGCCGAGGCCCCGATGAGACAGTCGGCGTCCGCCAATGGAAGTCCCCAGGGACTTCTCCGCCTCGCCGCCGACATGGAGTCCCATGGACAGAAGGACGTCGCACTCTCCGTCTACAAGCGCGCCGTCACCGTGTCGGGAGAAACGTCGAACGCCTATGTGCAGTTGGGCGACGCCTGCCAGCGAGCCGGCAAGCTGGATGAAGCGGTCGGCGCGTATCGGGAGGCGCTTGTCAAGTCTCCCGATGACGCCACGGCGCTGCTCGGCATCGGCACGGTGCTGGTCCGACAGGGCAAGCCAGAGGAGGCAATCGATCCGCTCGTCAAGGCCGCCCCCACGGTCAATACGGCGGCTGCCTACGATCGCCTCGGCGTGGCGCAGACTTTGGTGGGCGCATTGCCGGAAGCCGAAGCCTCGTTCGACAAGGCTGCAACGCTTGCCCCCGACGATCTCGACATCCGGACCAACGGCGCGCTTGCGGCGGCGCTCGCCGGCCACGACGATACGGCGGTCGCAACGATGCGCGACGTCGTCAAATCGCAGGCTGCCGAATTGCGGCATCAGCGCGATTTCATCATCGTGCTTGGTCTCATCGGCCGCGGCGCGGAAGCGCCCGACGCAGCGTCGAGCCGGGTATCCCGAAATGAACTGCGCAGGCTGCTTGCGCGGGCCGGTTCGATCCGCGCCATGGCAAGCCCGAAGGCGCGCGCCCAGGCGCTCGGCACCATTACCGGTTGACCGATCAATCTCATCTCCGTGTCTGCTGTTTCTCAACCTCATCCCTATCTCCTGACCGCCGCCGTCGCGGGCGTAGGTGGTTGCGCGGTCTCCTGCTGCGGCGCCCCTGAACCGCCCGGCTTGCCAACGCCCGCACCCAACGGCTCTTCGTCGCCGTTGAGATATTTCTGTGCAGCCCTCACGGTGGGCGCGGCCGGAGCACGGCCGAGTCTGCGCCCATGCATCACGTCGCCTTCGCGTTCGGTCATGCGTTGCAGGTTATAGGCGCTGGCGCAGCCCGGCGGCAGCATCGGACCCAGCGGCTCCGCGGCGGTGGGATCCGGCGTGAGGCAGGCTTCCGGCACCACGACGTAAGCCACGCGATCCGGTCGTCGGGGCGACGGAACCGCCATGTAGGTGTAGTTCGGTGAATAGTCCGGGATCTGGGCGCAGCCGCCGACGGCGAGAAGCGCCACGGCAACACAGCATCGCACCGGAAAAAGGCGGGTCATCGCGCGTTCCTTTTTGTGAATCATTTGAAAATGAGACCGGACGTGCGGGCCGGAGCAACGCTCGGCTGAACGCTGCTCACCTGCTCCGGCGGCACATAGGGTCGATCGAGCGGGGTCGCCGTCCCGCGATCTCGAACCGGCTTGACCAGATAGGGCGTGATGAGGATCACGAGTTCAGTCTCGTTGCGGCGGTATCGCTCGGACTGGAACAGCGCGCCGAGCACCGGAAGATCTCCGAGCACGGGAAATTTCAAGGCCACGTCCGGCGTCATCTGCCGCTGAAACAGACCCGCCATCGCGAAGGTCTCTCCGCTCGCCATCTCGATCGTGGAATCGGCCCGCCGAACCGTAAAGCTCGGTATGTCGAAACCATTAATCTTCACTGCACCCGCCTGCGACATCGCGCTGACCTCGGGCCGGACGTGAAGCCCGATCCTGTTGGTCCTGATGATCGTCGGCGTGAACTCCAGCGAGACGCCAAATTGCTTGTACTGGATGGTGATCTGGCCGTTCGGCCCGCCCGGATAGGGCACGGGGATCTCTCCGCCGGCCAGGAAGCTCGCCGTCTGCCCGGTGACGGCCGTTAGATTCGGTTCCGCCAGAATCGTGATGATGCCGCTGCGTTGCAGACTGTCGATAAGACCGTTGTCACGCCCCGTCCGCCCGAACGATAGCGTAGACGCGTTCTCCAGGATCTGACGCCAATCGAGCCCGACCGAATGCAGATCGCTGCGCGATATTTCCGCAAATCGCACATGGATATTGACCTGTTGGGAGCCATCGATCGTAGCGTTGTTGATCGGCGGCTGGCCGGGTGGCGAATAGGTCTGCGCCGCGCTGGTCGCATCGACCGCCTGCTCGACGGTACGGGCGTTGCCCCTGACAGCGGCGCGATCGCCGAACAGGGTGAGATCCATGGTCGCAGTGCGCCCGAGTTCACGCCTCGCCTGGTTGAGCGGCCGCGCATCGAGCGTCACTCGAAACTCGATCGAGGCCTGGACCTTCTGGTCGGCCGACACCGCGATGAGATTGGTCGTGCCGGTCTTCTTGCCGTAGACATAGACGACGTCCGGCGCCACGACGGTGAGATTGGCGATCGATGAATCGGCGATGTAGACCGACTCGGCGGCCTCGTCCAAGTGCAGCACGCGACCTTCACCGACCGGCAACTCGAATGACGGCCTGCTCGGCAAAGACGTCGTCTCGACGGCCGCAGCCGCCTGCAACGTCGTCAGAAGCGCCACCGCGACGGCTGACGCGCGGATGCACTTGCGGATCCCGCGATCTGCCACCCGGATCTGTCCATTGCCTTCCAATCTGGAAACGCCCACCGGACCCGACTGGCCAGCCCAAAGCCGCCGCGTCCACCACGCCATCCTCATTACACACATCCCCTCTGACCCCTCGATCCGGGCCAACCTCCAAAAAGAAACTGCACCGGCATGCTCAATTCACCACCGGCTCGAACGCGAGCTGCGTCCCGGCGATCTCGCTTCCGGAACCGGCAGTCAGCTGGCCGCCGATCGTCGCCAGCGGCTGAACGCTGAACTCGGGCGCGACCTCCTGAAAGGACATGACCGGAAGCTCGATTTCGTTGCGCGTCAGCAGCGTGCGGACGTGACGCCGCGCATCCATCGACGTCAGAACGACCGCCTTCGCGTCGGCGCCCTTCGCCAGCGTCAAGTGCCGGATCGACTCGATCGCAGGCCGAAGGGCCTCTTCCGAAACGCTGAGAAAGTGACCCGCCGTGGTCGGATGTACCGCAGAACGCACGAGCTCCTCGACCGAACGCGCCAGCACATAGGCGGCAATCACTCGATTCCGGTCAGCCCAACGGGCGCAGATCTGCCTGCGCAAAGCCACGCGAACATATTCGAGCAGCAGCATCGCGTCCGGCTCGCGGGGCCCCCATTCGATCAGCGCCTCGAGAATAAGCCGAAGGTTGCGGATAGGGACACCCTCCTCCGCAAGGCGGCGCAGGATCTCAGCGATCTTGGGCAGCGGTGCCACACCCTGGGCCTCCTTCACCAACTCGGCGTATTCCGGTTCCATCCGGCCAAGCAGCGCACGGGTTTCCATCGTACCAACGAAATGTGCCGCATAACTTTTCAAAGTCTCTTCCAGGCATCTGGCTAGCACGTCGAGCGGCAGGCCAAAGCGGACGCCCGCATCCGACAAGGCGGCCTCGTGGCTGCGATCGACCCAGAACACCGGTTGGTGGCGGGCGAGCTTGGAGTCAGCCCAATAAGGGATTGAGTGCAGATCGAGATAGACGGCGCCCCCCTCAACCAGCAGACTGTCCGCGGGAATCTCGGCCTCGGCAACGGCAACGCCCTCCAGATCGATATGAAAGCCATGGGGTTCGATCGCTTCATCGACGCACAATTGGATTGCCGGCACGATCACGCCGAGTTCGCCGAGGACTTGTTCACGCACCCGTTCAGCACAGCTGCTGAAACCGGGGATCGGCAGTGCGCCGACAAGCTCCCGGCCCACAAAGACAATCACGCGGGCGCGCGGTGGCAGCGTCTCGACCTTGCCCGCGCCACTTTTGCCCACCGGGCCAGTGTTGCCGACTTGGCCGATGCCGGCAGTCGCGTCGGGCTTGCGGGAGCCCGCAATCTGGACCGGCTTGGGATCCGCACTTTTTACATTCTCGGAAGCGCGCCGATGGACCCAGAAGGCCGCGGCCGCGAACCCAGCGCCTACCACCAAAAAGGCGGGCGCGGGAAAGCCTGGAATGAAGGCGAGTCCGAATACGATCGCCGCAGCGAGGCCTAGCACCCGCGGATTGTTGATGAGCTGGGCCGTGATGTCGGCGCCGAGATCGCGACGGTCCTCGGAACCGACACGCGTCACCACGGTTCCGGCCGCGACGGAGACAAGAAGAGCCGGGATTTGGGCAACCAGCCCGTCGCCGACCGTCAGCAGCGAATAGGTTTCGGCCGCCGCCGCCAGCGACATGCCATGCTGCAGCATCCCGACCGCGAAGCCACCGAGTAGATTGACCAGGATGACGACGATGCTGGCGATGGCATCGCCCTTCACGAACTTGGCCGCACCATCCATCGCGCCGTAGAGATGGCTTTCGCGCTCGAGCGTATGGCGCAGAAGGCGCGCCTCGGCCTGGTTGATGTCGCCATTGCGCAGGTCGCTGTCGATGCTCATCTGCTTGCCTGGCAGGGCATCGAGGCTGAACCGTGCGGCAACCTCGGCCACGCGCTCCGACCCCTTGGTGATAACCACGAACTGGGCGATCGTGATGATGAGGAAGATGACCAGTCCGACCGCGAGATTTCCTCCGATCACGAAGCTGCCGAAGGCGTTGATGATGTCGCCGGCGTCCGCCTGCAGCAGGACAAGCCGCGAGGTGGTAATGGTGATGGCGAGGCGAAACAGCGTTGCGATGAGAATGATCGACGGCAAGGACGAAAACTCGATCGGCCGAACGACATAGATGGCCGTGAGCAGAATGAGCACGCTCGCCGCGATGTTGGCTGTGATCAACACGTCGACCAAGGGCGTCGGCAGCGGAAGGATCATTATCAGGACCGAGACCAGCACCAGGATCCCGATGACGAGGTCGCCGCGGCCGGAGATCAAGGTGAGGAAGCGTGTCAGCCTGTCAAACATCGTCACGCTCGCCGTGGACGCTGGACATAGTCCTGGAATGCACGACGAGCGTCGGTCTCGCGGCCGCATGCCCATAGCGCATGGCATGCGAGCAAATCGAGCGCCGGATGGTCGGCTCCCTTCATTGATCGAAGCTGGTCGACGAGGACCATGGCCCGCCGTGGCGAGCCATCGATCAGGAAGGCGTGAGCCAGCGTGCGCAGCACGCCCACATCATGCGGCGCCAGCCGCGCCGCGATCAGCAGCAGCGTTATCGCGCGCTTGGCCTGGCCGTGACGCCCATAAATGTAACCTACGGCATGAAGCAGTTGCACCGCATCTTCGACCATGACGGTCATGTCGCGATACCCTGATGAAGTCGGTCGAGCAGTTCCCGACGGCGCGAGATCTCCGCTGCGATGGCAGCCGTGGCGAGGGAGCGAAGCAGATGGCTTTCCTGCAGGCTCGGAATCACGGAGGTGACCAGGTGCTCGAGGATCGCCAGCGAGCGACCGCCCTGCAGGATCGCCGGTTGGGTCAGCCGTGGCGTGATGAAATCGGCGAGGTCCTCGCTCGGCGAGGTGCGCGCCTCGACCGCCGACAGGCGGCGCTCTGCAACTTTCAGAAGCGTCGAGAATTCGTCGATCTCGGCGGCGTGGGCACCGGCGTCTGTTTCCCCGCGTGGCGGGTCCAGCCGATCGAGGCCGATATCGACCGGCTCGTTCTGGATCCTACGGCTGTCCACGTCTTGGCATCCCTTCCACGTTCAATCCCAGCGCACAAGAACTCATCGATAGGTCAGCGCCACGGTCTCCGCTTTCTTGCTGAGCACGATGCGATCCTGGCCGATGTCCTGAATGACCCAGCCATTGTCGAGAATTGCGCCCTGATTGAAGTGCGCTCCCTCGGCGGTGATGATGTAGGGCCGTTCGCCGAACCAAACCGCTCGTAGCTGCAGCATCGGCATCGCCCGGCCTTCGCCAAATCCGATATTGTTCGTCAGAACCAGACGACCTCGGTAGGCTTGGTCAAACCATTGCTGAATCGCGGACCAGGCCGGCACATCTTGCGGGCTTAGCGCGCCTGAGACCGCGAGGCGGCCTTCCACGGCATTGACCCGCAAGGTCTGAAGATTGGCGGCATTGATCCGATCGGCAACTTCATGCGCCGCCTGCGTGATCAAGGGAATCGGATGCGTCGGCGCGTTGCTGATATTTGCATCTGCCGATCCGTCTTCATGTCCCGGCGTGGAAATTCCCGCTCTCGTTTCGAATGATGGCAGCAGGTTCGCCGCGATCCGGTGGGGCCCGGCTCTTACTTCCTCCCTCAGCACTCCAATGGTGAAGACGATCGCAACGGACAAACAGGCAGCAAGACCGGCGATGGCAAAGCGGGAACGGCCGGTGAGCGACGTCTCGATACGCGACAGACGCATGCTTGCGTCGCCAAGCGAGAGCTCGAACGGCAGTCGAAGCAGGCAACCATGTCCTTGCGAAATCACCTGCCTGCCGGCACCGACGTCGCCTCCGATCGCCTCCAGGCGAACCCGGCCCCGCTGCACCCCCAATATCGCGTGTCCCGGCATCACGCCGGAATCCCGCAAGATGATATCCGCCTGCGGCGTCGAGCCGATGCCGTACTCGCCGCTCTCAAGCATCAGGCGCACGCCGCCATGCAGACCGCCCACGACTTCAAATGCAACGCCATCGAGTGCCTGACCGGCTCGCCGTCCCGCTGCGATGCTCTTGCGGACGCGACGCACGCCGTGTCGCAAGGGAGCCATCGCGATGCGTGCGGACCGGCTGACGGCCAGACCGGTTCGATCCCAGCCGACACGGGCGCCATTACGAACCGCGCGGCCACCGCATCCCAATCCTGTCGTCGCCGTTCGGGCAACCCGCCGAAGTCCCGACGCCGATCCGGCCGCAGCCTTACGCGCAGCCCGGACGCCCCGCCGCGCCCGCAGCCGCGCGGTTTGCACAACAAACCTCGCAAGCGAAATGCTTCGGTGCGCAGCGACGCGCGCGCCCCCGCGTACCCGGCGTCGGCTACGCCGCAGACCCGCGGCAATGCTTCGCGCGGTCGATTTATGAGTCGAAACCAATGCACTCCAGGCAATTTCGATACGTCTGCGCGCGCGGCGCTCGACGCGTCTCAGTCCAGCCATCAATGCGCGTGCATCCCACCAGCGCCCATCATCCCATTTCCGCCGATGGCGATAGGGAACCTCGGATTCTTGCGGGGCACCAGCGTCTACGAAGCCCTGTTCCAAGACGCCTGCTCCGAACTCAAAACGCCCACTTGTCTCTTCGTTTGTTTTTTGTCGTTTATGTTTCGTATTTTTCCGCCGCTTGCCCGCCACCCGCGGAACTGCAACGCTCTACTGCCGCGCGCACCTGCCATACGACGGCTCGCGCTTGAGGCTCCGAAGGGATTGCCTCCGGAGCCCCGTCCTTCCGGGGATCAGGAGATAGATCCAGCGCCTTGCTTCGCGGTCTGTAGTTTCGCCAATGCGGCCTGCTGCTCAGCCGCATACCACGCATCCTCGATGCTCTGCTGAAGGCTGAATTGTCCGATTGCATTACGCGCCTGCGTCGCCTGATTGTTCAGACTGCTGCCAGCGCCACTGCCAGAGGCCGCAGGATTAAGTGTTGTTATTGCCATCTGCACCTGTCCTTCCACTTTAGACTTCGCGTGCTTTTCCAGATTTCATGACCGCCGATTTCGTCCCGGACTGGATTCGATTCCGGAACAGCAACCGACCACATGGCCCACGCGTCGAGCCGCTCACCTTAACGTAACAACTCGATCGCGAGAAAGTTATGTGGCAAATGCGGCCGGAATATTTGACGACCGCGGCCCCACTGCGGCCGCAAGTGGGGCTTGTTCAGTCAGCATCGTTCGATCGAATACATTATTCAAAATCAAACGCGACATGATGAAAGCATGGGCGGCGGCGTCAAAGACAAGGCAGCGCAATCATTCTAGTTCCGTTCGTCAGCGTTTCGAGTCGATTACCGCATCTCGAAAAACCTGGACGCATTGCGACTCGCGACCGCGCGCCTCGCAACATCATTCATCATTTTGAATAATGTATTCGATCGAGCAACGCTGACTGAACAAGCCCCACTTGCGGCCGCAGTGAGGCCGCCGTCGCCAATTATTGAGAACACATTTCGCCACATAATGTTTCTGGCGTTCAGTTCGATTGTGACCATACTTGTCATCGTCTCTACATCTTTGGAAGCGCGCGATAGCGCGGGAAGGTCGTAATGGGTGGTCGACGTAGCTTGTTGACACTCGCAGGCGTGCATTTGACGATCATGGCATCGCTGGGATGGCCACCTTGTTCGGCGGCGTCTGCGGAGCTGAAATGGCCGCCTGGTCCTTATAGATACGTCGTGATCGATCAGGACATCAAAGACGTGCTGATCGAATTCGGAAGCAACATCAATGTTCCCGTCCACGTGAGCGACGCGGTCACCGGACATCTGCGCGGCCCTCTTCCGATCACCACCGCCGAGGACTTCCTGAAGAGGCTCTGCGAGAGCAATGGACTCGTGTGGTACTTCGACGGTTCCGTATTGCACATCAGCGCCGCCAGAGAGATCGAGACGGTCTTCATCGATATCGGCCGGCTGCGACCGAAGGAATTGTCGGACAAGCTTCTCAGGCTTGGGATCGCCGACTCGCGCTACCCGGTCATCGCAACGGCCAATGCGGACGTGTTGTCGGTATCGGGTCCGCCACCCTACGTCTCCCTCGTTCAGAGAACGGCAGCCGCCATGGTGCGGGCCGCGGTCCCGCGTCAGGCGCCGTCGGGCGATGAGCCGAGGGTACGCGTGTTTCGGGGTGGCTAGGATGCAGGCTGACACGACGGATCGACGGTCAGCGGCGCGGCGAGAACACACCGGCCGCGTGTCCGACCGCGATCCATTTGAGAACAAGGAGTCTCGAGCATGACCGTCACATTGCCCATTGCGAGTTCCGCAGCCGCTTCGACCGGGTCGCCACCTGCCCCGACCACGCCAATGCCGGAGCGCCAAATCTTCGAATATGCCATGGAGGCTCAGCAGGCTATCGGCAACAATGGTGGCCAGTTCGCCAATCCGGCCGCGCTGATTGGTGAACTGATGGAGCACCTGCGTCCTTTCCTGGAACGGGAGCACCGCGTCACGAAGTTTATCAACGGGGCAATGCAGGCATCATATGCTAGTCCACTCTCCGCGGACGCATCCACTCCAGTCCAGTCCGGCCCCCCGCTGCACGGCGGTCCCGCGCAGGCGAGCCTGGAACCGGTCGACGGCGACATCGATCGCGTGGCCTCGGACCAGGGCGGCGACCGATTCGACCTGATGGCGAGCAAGATTGCGCACGAAACGTTCGAGCAGCTGTTCAATGTCGGCGTCTATAATCTTCAGGCCATGCTGATCGAACGCGGCTCGCAGGGCATCGTGACGTCCATCAACACCCTGCTCAGGGGTTCATGACATCCGTCATGGAGGTCCGCCGCGTGCACGCACACCCGAAAATAACGCAGCCGGCGGGCGGACCGAGGTCGCGGGCGCTTGGCGTGGCAACGGCCCTCGTCTGCGCGCTCGCGCTGGCAGGCTGCAAGGTCGACCTCTATACCAATTTGGATCAGCAGGAGGCGAACAAGATCGTCGCGACCCTGCTCCGGCACGGCATTCCGGCGGAGCGCAGCATCGGCACCGATCGCCGCTTTACGGTGACGGTCGACAACGGAACTTTCGCGGAGGCCGTGAACGTCCTGCAGGAAAACGGCCTGCCCAAACAGGATTTCGCCAATCTCGGCGAGGTCTTCAAGAAGGACGGCCTGGTGTCCTCGCCGGTGCAGGAGCGAGCGCAGATGATCTTTGCGCTGAGCCAGGAGTTGTCGCGCACCATTTCCGATATTGACGGCGTCTTGTCGGCGCGGGTGCATCTCGTCCTGCCGGAAAACGATCCCTTGCGGCAGCAGCTTATTCCGTCTTCCGCGTCGGTCTTCATCCGCCATCGCGCCACCATGCCGGTCGAGAATCTCGTGCCGCAGGTCAAGATGCTCGTCGCCAACGGCATCGCCGGCCTATCGTACGATAAAGTGTCGGTCGTCCTGATCCCGGTCGAGGCAAGCGAAAAACCGGAGACCCCGGATCCCGGCTTCACCGCTTTCATGGGCGCGTGGGTGCAGCGCGACAGCCTGCCGCGGATTGCGTGGACGTTCTACATCCTGATCGCCGTGGTGATTGCACAGGCTACGGCGCTGGGCGCCATTCTATGGCGTCAACGTCGTCGCCCCTATCGGTTGGGCCGCGCCATCCCAATGGAGGCGCCGTGACCGGTCCGACCGACAGCGCGACTCGCCGCGACGACTGGGGCGAGTTCATGGAAAGGCCCGCGGCATACATCGACGGCGGTCGCCTCGACGCCTGTTTCGGCAACGAGTTCGGCGCCGCGCTGTGCGATCGCCTGAGGACCTCCATCCGCCTGCGCGAACGGATATCCGCTGTGGTTCGGGCGCACTACGCACTCGTCCCACCGGTGGCGCAGGACACCTGCGGCGATATCGATCGAAACATTGCGTTATCCCCGGCCGCACATTTAATCGACATCGCACAGCGGTCGGGAGCGGTGTTTTGGGCAAGCACCCTCGCCAATGTCATCCTTGCCCGACAGGTCGAAGCGCTGCGCCGGCAGCTCGGAGACGCGCTCTACAATTATGCCCTCGCCAATCGCGATCTCTCTGGCCCCGCGCAGGCGCTCGAGCCGCTAGACTCCATCGGTTCGCGCGTCGCGCAGGATGGCTGGCGCTGTTTCGGCGCCTGGTGCGACGCACTCCCTGCCGGAGTTGGCGCGCGTGTCCGCCTCAAGCTGGCGGCGAACGTCAGCCTCGAACAGTATCCCGAAGGCCCGTTTCAAGAATACGGTCCGCCGATCGTTCGTCGCGCCGCAGGCTGAGAGGAAGCAATGTCCAAGACGGCCTGGGATTCGTTCAGCGACCTGCCAAAAGGTCCAACCGCCACGGTCCTGCGTGCGAAGGACGCTGAAGCCTGGCGCGACGGCTACAGCTTTCTTGCGGAGGCATCACGGACGTCCGAGCAAATACGGCAAGAGGCCCATGCCGCCTATTCGGCCGAGCAAGCTCGCGGCTACGCGGATGGCCGGACCGAGGGCGCCGTCGAGGCGACGCGCCTTTTGAGCGAGACAACGATCAAGGTCGACCGCTATTTCGCCAACCTCGATCAGGAGATTGGCCAACTGGTCATGGATATCGTCCGCCAGGTTCTCGGCGAATTCGATGTGACCGACCTGGTGTCTCGCGCGGCCGCCCAAGCGATCCGCGACTTCCGCGGCGAGAAGTCGCTCACGATCTACGTTCACCCAGAAGCGCTTGAACGGGTGCGCACCACGCTGGCCACCACTCCCCGCGGCGCTGGTCTCGCCGCGACGGTCGAAAGCGATCCCCATCTCCTGAAGGATGGTTGCACGATCCGCACCGAGTTCGCGGTGGTCGACGCCGGCCTCGAAACGCAGCTTGCGGTCATCGGGGAGGCTTTCGGCCTGGGCGCACCGGGCTTGCCTACCAGGAAGGGGCGCGGCGCATGACGTCTTCACCTTCCTATTCCGACGACCGTCTCGCCGCGATCATGCCTCGCCTGCACACGGTGGTGCGCGACAGCCTGCCGCGACCGGAGAAAGGACGCGTACGCCGCCTTCTGGGCGTGATCGTGCACGCCACGCTGAGCAACGTGCGCGTTGGCGAAATCTGCCATCTCGTCGACCCGACAACGAAGTCCAAGGTCATGGCCGAGGTGATCGGACTGGTTGATGACTTGGCCGTATTGACGCCGATTGGCGATCTCGCGGGATTGTCAAGCCAGACCGAGGTTGTGCCGACAGGCGAAGAACTGCGCATCCCGGTGGGCCCCGGATTGCTCGGCCGCGTCGTCAATGCATTGGGCAATCCGCAGGACGGTAAGCCGTGGACGGCCGGCGGCATTGACACCTTCTATCCGGTGGGCGCTCCCCCGCCATCGCCGCTCGCCAGAAAGCTGATCGTCGATCCGATCCAGCTCGGGCTCCGCGTGGTCGACGGTCTCCTGACCTGCGCGCGCGGCCAGCGCATCGGCATTTTCGGCGGCCCCGGAACCGGCAAGTCGACCCTGCTTGCCAACATTGTTCGAGGGACCGATGCCGACGTCGTCGTGGTGGCCCTCATCGGCGAACGCGGGCGCGAGGTGCGGGAATTCATCGATCGCCAGATCGACCCGGAAAGCCGGCGGCGCACGATTGTCGTCGCGGCGACGTCGGACCGGCCCGCCATGGAGCGCGTCAAGGCCGCGTACGTCGCCACGACGATTGCCGAGTTCTTCCGAGACCGCGGCAACCACGTTCTGCTGCTGATGGACAGCCTGACTCGTTTTGCCCGCGCGCAGCGCGAGATCGGGCTCGCTGCCGGCGAGCCCGCGACACGTCGCGGCTTTCCGCCTTCGCTGTTCGCCGAACTCCCCCGCCTGCTCGAACGTTCCGGTCCGCTCGAACGTGGCTCGATCACCGGCATCTACACCGTGCTGGTCGAAGGAGACATCACGCTCGACCCGGTGGCAGAGGAGGTACAGGCCATTCTCGACGGCCACTTCATGCTATCCAACGAACTGGCGGAGCGGAATCATTTTCCAGCCGTTGACGTTCTGCGTAGTCGAAGCCGGCTGATGGACGCGGTGACCAGCCCGGAGCAGCGTGCCGACGCGGCACGAATCCGGACATTGCTGGCGCGCCATGCCGAGGTGGAACTCCTCGTGCGGGTCGGAGAATACCGGCAAGGCAGCGACACCGTCGCGGACGAGGCAATCGCCAGGATCGACCGCATCGACGCTTTTCTTCGTCAGCCTTCGGGCGAACAGGTCACGTTGCAGGAGACCCGGCAGCGCATGAGAGAGCTTGTTCGATGACGAAGCACGATGTCGTCCTTGCGCGCCTTCTCGAGTTGCGTCGCCTCATTGAGCGACGGGCTCTGGAGGAACAACTAGTCCGTCAAGGGGACTGCCACCGCGCTCAGCGCGAGGTCGACGAGGCCGCCGGCTCAGCAGCGCGTTGTCTGGCCGACGCCCGTGCTCACGAGCAGCAGCAGATCGGAGCGTTCATCGGAAAGACGGTATCGCACGGTTCAATCCTGCGCTTTCAGGAAAAACGCGACGCCATGCTCGCGGCACATCTGCAGCTGCGGACCCTTGAGCAAGACGCAAGGACAACACTCGAAAACCGCAGCGCAGCCTTGGCGGAGGCCCGCGCGAAATTTCAGATGCACCAGCGCGCCACCGCCAAGCTCGATCTGATCGCAAAGCAGTTGGCAGTCAGGACCTTGCACAGGGAAGCCGCGCTTGCAGAGGCTGTTCACGAAGAGCACGCCATCCGGGGGCCAGCCCACCCTGACTCCGATGGCGGCAAGACATGAGCAGGACCATGTCGGCGTCCGCAACGGAAGCGCCGGCGCCTATACAGCCGACAGCGCAGGGTGGCGGAGGCCCTCCCCTGCCCCCGGCCGTCACGCCTGCGCACGTCTCGGTCCTCAACGCGTTCTATCGTCGACGTCAGGCACTGGCTGCGACGATCGGCGGGGAGCCGGCAACGATCATGTCCACCTGGCCGCCGACGTCGCCTACGGCATCAGACGGATATGCGCCGGTCGGCTCCCGCGTGACGTTGTCCATCGACGGCGAGGAAGGCGAATTGTCGCTGCCGCGAAAGCTCGTCGAGGTCCTGATTGCCGGCGTCGATCCGGCATTGTCGCTCGATCGGATGCGGCCCGATCGTGCCGCCATCGTGGTCGAGTTCGCCCTTGCTGCGCCATTGGATGCACTCGAGGCGACCTTGGGCTGGAGGCTCGCCCTTACCTCGATCGGTGCACCCCACAAGGGCCCCTCGCGCCCGGACTTGGTAGCCTTATCCTTCGCCCTCACCTTCGCAAGGTTTGGCACCTTCATCTGCGAACTGCGTCTGGCGCCCGGCCGGGCCCTCAACGTCATCCGAAACCTCGATCAAAGCACGGCATTCGCCGGCGCCGATGTCGACCTGCCTGTCCCGGTATCTCTGCGTTTTGCCGCCGCAACGCTGACGGTCGGCGATGTTCGCGATCTGTCGCCCGGCGACGTGGTGATCGTGGATGAACACGGCGGAACGGATGGCACGGCCGTCGTCGTGATTGCTGAGCATCTCGTCGCGCCGATCCAGTTGAATGCAGCGGGCGGCGTGCTCACGGCTCATCCAACACGCGGCTGCGGCTCGCAATGGGAGTGGAGTATGGACAACAAATCCGAACCCTCGAGACGTCCCGTCACGGAAGCTTTGGAGCTCGACGAGCTGCCGTTGCGCATCGTTTTCGAGGTCGGCCGCCTTGAACTCTCGCTCGGCGATGTCAGGCAGATGGCGCCCGGAACCGTGTTGCCGCTCAGCCGGCCGTTTGATGAAGCGCTTGATATCATGGCGAGCGGACGACGTATCGGCCGCGGCGAGATCGTCAGGATCGGCGACAGCCTCGGCGTTCGGATCATCAGGCTGTTCGACAATGTCTGACGCCATCCCGAGCACCATCGGCATCGTCGTTCTGCTGGGAGTAATCGGCCTAATTCCGCTGATCGTCGTGACCATGACCGGCTTTCTGAAGATCGCCGTGGTCATGTTCCTGGTCCGCAATGCTCTCGGCGTGCAGCAGACGCCGCCCAATCTGGTGCTCTATGGAATCGCGCTGATCCTGACCGTCTATGTCACCACGCCGCTTCTCGGCGACATCTATTCCCGTCTCACGGCTCAGCCGTTGCAACTGCGATCAGTCGAAGATCTCAACGAGGCCGCCAAGATCGTCCGCCAACCGATCCAGGCGCATCTGGCGCGGTTTACCCAACCGAACGAACGGCAGTTTTTCCTCTCGGCGACCGCGCGCATCTGGCCGGAAAGCGCGCGCGCCGACGTCAAAGACGACGACATCGTCGTGCTGCTTCCCGCCTTTGTAGGATCGGAGCTGACGCGGGCGTTCGAGATCGGGTTTCTCCTCTATCTTCCCTTCCTGGTCATCGACCTCGTGGTCGCGAACGTGCTGATGGCATTGGGCATGATCATGGTGTCGCCGACACTGATATCGATACCGCTCAAGCTCTTTCTGTTCGTCGCCATCAGTGGATGGACGCGACTGCTGCACGGCCTCGTCTTGAGTTACGGCTGACCATGAATATGCAAAACCCGGACGCAGTATGAATCTGGATCTCGTGTTTGCGAAGGTCAATGCGGCATTGTTGACCGTGCTTACCGTATCGAGCCCGGTGTTGATTGCCGCCGTGGTCGTCGGAGTCCTGGTCGGGCTGATCCAGGCGCTGACGCAGATCCAGGATCAAAGCCTCCCGCAGGCCGTCAAGCTCATCGTGGTCCTTGTCATCATCATTCTGCTCGGCCCCATGCTCGGGCGGCAAGTCGCCAATCAGGCGTCGATGGTGCTCGACGAATTTCCGATCATGACCCGATAGCCATCCGGATCAGCGAAAGAGCGCCCGCGATGGATGCAACCGACATCTTGCCCTCCGTCGAGAAGGTCTATCAGTATCTGCTGGCTGCCAGTTTCGCATTCTCGCGCATCCTGGGTGTGATGATCGTGATGCCCTCGTTCACCCGCCTTGGCGTGACGACCGTTGTGCGCAGTGGCATTGCGCTCACGCTGTCACTTCCGCTGGTCCCGATGCTGGTCGGCTCGCTCGCCACCGGCCGACTGAGCGTCGCGACCATGGGGGCGCTGCTGTTCAAGGAGACCGCGGTCGGCATTCTCGTAGGGCTCGTCCTTGGCGTGCCGCTGTGGGCGGCCGAGGCGGCAGGCGATATCGTCGATCTGCAGCGCGGAGCGTCGCTCACCAGCCTGTTCGATCCGGAGGGAACGAACGAAAGCAGCGTCGCCGGCACACTTCTGGGACTGGCCATGGTTGCCGTCTATTACGGATCAGGCGGCCTCTTCGTCACGCTGCGCACGCTCTACGACAGTTACGGCATATGGCCGATCGACCGCTTTCTGCCGTTGTCAGGTCCGGACGCGGGGCTTTTGCTGCTGCGTTTGCTGGACGACGTTGCAACGATGGGCCTGATGCTGGTCGCGCCGATCGTGATCTGCCTGTTCCTGGCCGACATCCTGCTTGCGCTGGTGTCGCGGGCCGCCCCCCATCTCAACGTCTTCGCGCTGTCGCTTGCGGTAAAGAATCTCGCCTTCGCCATCCTGATGGTCCTCTACGGCACATTTCTCGCGGGATATATGGGCAAGGATCTCGGAACGCTGCTCGGCGCGACCGAGCAGTTGATGAGACTGGGCGGCGTCAAGGATCATTGATGCACGCTTAAGCTGTGGGAAGTACCGCTTTTTGATCGATGCGGCGCTGTCAAAGCAACGGCAAGCAATGTCGACTGTCATGCGCCTAGATTGCATTCATTATTCAAAATCATGAATTAAGTTATTGATATAACTACACTTTTTGTTGACTTGTGACGACAATCGCCTATCGTCTTTTGGAGCGGCTCAACGGGGGCCGTCGACCACGGAGTGAAGCGCCCTGCACCTCTTGTGCGTGATGCGCATACCGGAACAGGGATGGGTGTTCCTCCAGCAATGCAGGAGACGCAGATATGACGATGGGTATTGGCGCGCTTAGCTCCCTTTTCGGCCACGGTCAAAGCCAGGGCGCGCAAGACAGCGGTAACAACGGAAACATGATGCAGGAAATCGCCCAGTTGCTGCAGGCGATCGAGCAATTGCTCGACAGCAGCAGCCAGGGTCAGAACGGCAACGGCTGCCAGAATCACCAAGGCGGTAGCCACGGTCATCACGGCGGCCACAGCGGAGCCAGTCAGGCGTAATTCATGCATCTTCGTTATTTGGCGGGACTTGGGGACCGGCCCCGCCGAATTCCAAAAGCGAGGGATTAGCCGATTGCTGCCGACTTGAATTCCTGGCGCTGAGGTTGCTACAGCGCTTGCAGCGCATGTGTGTCGAATATCAACGCGCTCAGGCGTGAACCGTAAACGGCCGTGCCTGTCGCGACCCAGGCGCGATGGCGCGATGATGATGATGGCGCGATCCAGAATAGCCGCGGCAGGTGAACCAGGTATCGGCCGAACGCGCGCCGGTGATCGCAGCACCTGGCGATCGACTCGCGCAACTTCGGGTTCCGAGATGATGGAGACTAAACATGCTTGTCGAGCCAGGCTCCGGCGCGAGCAGTTCAACCAATCCACCTCCGCCGCATCCCGAACCCTCGAAGACCGCGACCTCGTTCGCGGCGATGCTCGATCGGAATTCCACCCACAGCGTGGGAACCTCGCCTGCGACAACGACGACGTCCCCAGCGGCGGCAAAGCCGGCAGCAACAACAACGCAGCCCACGCCGCTGCAGCAAGCCAAAACCGCGGCGACCGCCGGAGAAAACAAGTTAGGTCAGGACGAAAACACGCTGAAGACGCTGCAAGGCCAGTTGCAGGACATCAAAGCCTCGAAGGAGCCGACCTTCCAGACCGCCGGGCGATTTGCCGGCGAGGAGGCCTCGGTAAGGACGAACCGTATCGACAAACTCAACTCGCAAATCACGGCCGCGCAAGGCCAGATTGCCGCCGACCAGCAGGCGGTTGCGGCGGGAAAGTCGAACGTCGCAGCAGCCCAAAAGGCGCAGGCCACGGCCGACAATTACAAGGCTCCGCCGCCAGCGGTTTCCGTCAAAGATCCCGTGACAAAGGCGGTTTTGCCAATCGTCGACGCACGTACAACCCAGACCCACACCGACCGGGGCAAGGTTGCCGCGGATAGCGCCGCACTGAACCAGACGCGCGTTCAGCTCGATAATCTCAACACCGCGATGGACAATGCGGTCAGTGCCGGGATGCTGAAACGTTTGTCCCAGCTGCAACAACAGCAACAAACGCAACAGCTTCAGCTAAAGGCCGACCAGCATAACCTCGACGTCGGCACAGCCAATCTGGCGGCGGCCAACGCGGTCGTCTACGGTCAGCAGGCGACGGCCGATCAAAAAGCCATCGGCGGCGCCACCGCAGCGCTCAAGAAGGCCGGTGTGACGCTCGATCCCAAAACTGGCGGCCCGCAAAAGAACCTGACGAAAGCACAACTGGACGCCTACAACGACTTCATCACCAAACAAGCGAAAGTCAAAGCCGATGCCGGCATGGTCGGCCAAGCCTATGCGCAGTTGCAGTCTTACGCCTCGGACAAAAAATACGGAAACATCGCGCAGGACGCGCAACGCAACGTCAACAAGGCCATCGAGCCTTTTGGTTTTACGACCAATCCGGTGACGGCTATCGATCCGAAAGTCGCCGCGAAGAACCTCGGTATCGCGAAGGACGTTTCCGAATATTACAACGCCGGCTTGGCCGCGGCCAACTATCAAGCCGCGTTCAACAGCGTCACTCAGGTCGAGCTGGGCTCCGCCCAGCCTTCCGACCTGAAAGGACTTTCACCACAAGCCCAACAGGCCGCTCTTACCGCAAAGGCAAACTACGATCAGGCGAGTGCCTATCAAGACAAGGTCGGTACCGGCATCGACGTCGATTCCGGGAAGCAAACGCTGGCGACGGCGCAAGCCGCGTACGATAAAAGCCCGACCGCCGAGAACAACGCCACGCTCGCTCAAGCCCAGCAACAGCTGCAAACGGCCCAGGCGATGTCGGACATCGCCAATGCCAACTTTCAGGCGACCTCGGCGAAGCTGTACGCCAACCAGCAATCGATCGAGTTGGCGCGCTTGCAACAGCAACTAGGCCTCGCCTGTGCGGCCCCCAATTCGCCTCTCGGGAAGCAAGTCGCGCAGGCCCAGGCCAACGCCGCGTCCGCGAATCTTGTCGCCAACAATCTTGACAATTACACGGGCAAGCTACTGGCGGACTACAATGTCTCGCAGCAAAAGAGCACCGTGACCGCTTTGCAGCAGGCGGTCTCGAACGCCCAGGCCAGCGAGGCTAATCCTGCTTCATCCCTGCTTCTGACAGGCTATGCCTTCTCGCCGCAAGAGGGGCCGGTGACGGCTAATCCCGCCTCGCCCGACCTTGCAAAACTGAGCGGCGCTCTCACCGCGGCTCAACAGGATCTGAAAGCCGCACAACAACAGCAAGCATTGGCGCAATATCAGCTGTCAAATTCGCAATTCGAGCTGACCTTGCCTGCGAACCTTCTCGACCCGCAAACAGAAACCGATAAAAAAGCGCGCTCTCAGGCCTACGACAGTTTTTTCAAACAGCATCCGGGCACTTTGACCGATGGCCAGGTGGCCCAGCAGCTTGCTGCTCTCAAGAGCCCTGACGAAAAAGTTGACGTTCAGCAAGGTCTCAAGGAACTCGGGCAGGATGCCAGCGACGAACACAAGGCTCTCGGGGACCGCAGCCTGCTGCAAAAAGGAGCAGACATGATCGGCGGCTGGTTCGGCGCCGACCGGTCTCAGCTCGACACCACCTTGACCAATGATCAGGCGGCCTTGCAGAAGCTGCAGGGCGAGAAGAATCAGATGAGCGCCCAAGACTACAACGCGGCGTATCTGAAGATCATGGGTAATCTCGGTCCGCAATACGACACCATGTACCAGAACGAGCGCAATACGGACAAAAACTGGTCCACGGCGCAAGACGTGGTCCGCGATGTCGCGATCGCGGGCGTCGCCACCGCGGTGGCGATCGCGACCGCTGGAACGGCGACACCGTTGGTCGCTCTGGCAGCCGGGACGCTTGCGGGAGTTGGGACCGCCGAAGGAATCGACACCGCTCAAAACGCGGCCACCGTTTTCAGCGGCGGCAATGTCAATGATAACTCTCATATTTCGCTCACAGCCGCGCTCTCCGGCAATTTCTTCCAGGGCAACGATAGTTGGGGCGAAGTCGGCCATGCCGGTGTCGATCTATCGATCGACGGCGTGGAGTCCTTTGGCGCAGCAGCCTCGGTCGGCGTCGGCTCGATGGCGGGCGATACCGCGACTTCGATGATAACGAGCGCAACAAGCCGAACGGCGGATTCAGCGCTCACCAGGATCGCATCCGGCTCGGCAAGGATGTTCGCCACCCAGGGCACGATGGGCGCAGGCAATCTCGCCGGCACTTCCATTGAATCTCAATATCAGGTCTTCCAGGGCTCGATCACCGAGGCGCAGGCCCTGCAGCAAATGGACGATGGCCTCAAGGGGTATCTGAAGAGCCTGGCTGTCGCGGGCGCGACGGGCGGCATCACCAGCGCCATGGATATAGGCGTCACGAGCTTGTCGGGCAGCGAGGCTCGCGCCTCGAGCCTCACCTCCCATCCGCTCTATCAGCTGGCTTCCAACGCAGGCGCCAACACGGTGCTGACATCGCCGGGCGTTCTGACAGGAAAGGCACCGAACGCCCAGCAATGGTTATCGATCGGACTCAACACGGTCTCAGGCCTGGCCGCGAAGACCACCGCAGGCGAGTCAAACGGAGCCACCGAAACCTCCACCGATCCGGTCGTGATCGACATGGCCAGCGCCAATCACAACCGCCTGTCCAACGTGGTAGGGGCCGTCCGCCAGGCCAACGAGGCTTATATTCCTCCGAACACGCCCTCCCCGTCTGTTGCCGTTCTGCACGAGAGCGCGTTCGAGCAGGCTTATCTGGACGCCGGGGGGCGCCTGGATCCAGCCGAGGTCAACGGCTTCACCAAACTCGGCACCGACCCGGAGATTGTCGTTCGTTACAACAAGGACGCGAGCGCAATGGAGTCCGTTGTCGCTCACGAGGCCGTTCACTCCTTGACGCATCCTTCCTTTGTCAGCGCTGCCGCAAAAGCGGCGAATACCGTGGTCGTGAACCCGGACGGAACCATCAAGCTGCCGACGGCGAACATGATCGAGGGCGTGGCCTCGCATGAAGCTCAGAAGGTTGTCCCGGGCGCGCAACCCTACCCCGAGGAAGCGCGGATCGTTGCGGCAATCGAGCAGGAGATGAGTTCAAATCGGTTCAATCCGTCGGACGCTCTTAGGAAGGCTGTCTATGGCGGCGATCCAGCCGCGATCGCCCGGTTCATGCAGCTTGCGGGTGAGGCGAGCCCAGGCAGCAGTTCGGCCGGCGTCACCTCGACGGCCTTAGCCGCATCCACGACCCCGCAAGATCCGAGCAGGCGCGGGCTTGATTCATTCCTGCAAAGGATCGCTTCCGAGAGGAACGCCAACAATCCCTCCGGTTACAGCGATATCTATCGACTTTACAATCGCCCGACCACGCCTCAGTCCTTTGAAGGGGCGCCGGAGGCGCAGTTGGAAAAGGCGAGGCAATATCTGACTTCGCTTCAACGCCTCATCGAGGAGCGACCGGCCGGCAACGAACACAATTCGCTCAGTCAAAATCACGCCCCAAGCTCTTCTTCGGAGGTTATCCAGGATATTCTGGACCAGGGAACCGCCCTCCGTGCCGGTGACTTTTTCCACTATCTCAGCGCTGACGCGCCTGACAGCGTTTCGCATCGCGTCTACATCAACGCCAGCATCGATCATGCGCCGGAGATCATGGCGTTCGTGGTGAAAGACATCGTTGATAGCCCCGACGAGAAGTTTCGAGGGGTCGACTCGGCGAAGATCGCGAGCCCCGCATCGGCGGGCCGCCGGAACGAGAACATCGTCATCTACGTCGACAGCCAGCGAACTCAGCAAAACGTCCTGCAGGAATTGGCTGCTTATCATGATGCAAATCCGGACCACTTCGCACCTGAAATCCCGGCGCTGACCGAGCCGTTCAGGCCGGGAATTGCGATCGCTGATGAACCGTCGCCATCGATGGTTCAAACGCTGAATGACAAGCTGGGGCAAAGTAAACCCGACTACAGTTTCGGGGAAAGCAGGGCCATAGCACTCCATCTTGCTTACACGGACGCGGTGAATGCTTCGGGGAACGGGACGGTTGATCCCGCGACGTTCGCGGAAAAGGCGGCCGAACGGTTCGCGGAGTTGGGGATTGACCCGAACGATCCGTCAAAGAACTTGCCCGAAACGGGCAGCGATCAGGCTATGAGTCCGCAGCTTTCATCCCCTCAATCGCCAAGCGTTTCACCGGCATCCGCGGAGACGCAGGCCATTCCAGACGTGGCAGGGCAACCCCAACTTATCCCCGTCACCACGCACCCGGACGCCAAGGTCGCCGCCGCGGCGATGACTGGCGACGACGGCAGCCTGCCTTCGGTCACGGTGGAGGACACCGGAGCCGGCACGCCAGCCTCGCCCGCGGACAGCGCCGCCCCAGCGGCACGGCCTGATCTCCAACAACTGCAATCACGCGCCGACGACGCCTCGGGAAGAGCCGCCCAGGCAAGCCAGGCCGCGGCCAAGGCTCAAGGGCTGGCCGACATCGCGCAGAGGAATGCTGACAAGGCGGCAAATGCGCTGAACCGCGCGCGGGCCGCGGGTGGTCCCAGGGCAAAAGGCTTGAGACAAGCCGAGGCCACCGCGCGAGCTGCCCAAGACAAAGCTGACGATGCGCGAGACGCTGCCCAGGCCGCGCAACGCAAGGCAACCCAGTTACAAACCGCGGCGGATCAGGCCCAGCAGGAGCTGAAGATCGAAACGGTCGCAAGCGCCATTTGGGAGCAAAAGGATCGGGCGGGTCTACCTAACTATACGGACGAGAATCGGACCGAGGCCGAGCGAATCGTTGCCAGGGGCGGCGCCATGCCGAAACTCGCCGACACGCAGGGCGCCTCGCAAGCCGCGGGAGCGGACCAGAATGTCAGCAGTCCCGCGCCCGGTACGCTCGTTGCGAAAATCAGAGCCGAGGCTGCCAAGATCGCGAAAGATAAGCCCTTCCGGACCGCCGAGCAAAACTGGCTTCGCGCCCAGCGTAAAATTGTCGATGCGCGCGCAGCCGAACTCAAGGACCAGGGCCTGACCGCGGCCAAGTCCCGAAGCCGCGCCGCCGATGAAGTCGCTCTCGACGTACTCGCAGATCAACTCGTCAGCTCCCATGCGGCGAGCGACATGGCACAAGCCCGGCGCGATTTGCACCAGCAGATCGAATCGCGCGCCAACGAAATTCAGGCTGAAAATCAGCGCAGCGGTTCACAGAATGATCGGAGCGAGAACTGGTACCAGGCCCAGCACGAGATCGCCGCGGGCGTCAGACCGAAGTCTCGGATCTTCGGCAACTGGCGTGCAAGCTCAAAGGAACAGTTTTCCGAGTTCAAGAATGGCGACGCCAAGTCGAAGCTGAAGCATTATTTGAAGCCAGCCAAATACGCGACCAAAAAGTCGGTGGTTCTCACTGGGAAGGGTATCAAGAAGACGATCAAGTACACCGTGGTCATCAACGCGGGTGGTCTTGCCGCGGGCGTGCTCTACTATTTCGGCGTCCAGTCCAAGCGCAAATCCGGCCAGGTCACCGCGAGCAACGCCCTCAGCCAGCTCGCCCAGCTGGAGGCCAATCCCGACAAATACATGAAGGACAACTACACCTATACATTGCTCGGGATACCTGACCGGGACCTGCCTGTGGGCGGCGGAACTCTGGACAATCTCGCGCGCAACGGCGACATCGACAATGGCCATCTGCTGCAAGTGCCGAACCCCGATGGTGGCTCTCCCTATTACTTCCGCCGAGTGCCACAGGACCTCTATGAGGCGCTGAAGCAGGTGTACGACAAGCAGAACCACACCAATTCCAGCAAGGTCTTCGTAAAGGAGACCATCACGGACGCAAGCGGGAAGCCCGAGTCGATCCAGGTGGAAATTCGCCCGCCCTATCGCATGGAGCCGCTTCGGGACGCGAGCCTTTCGATCCAGCACGAACAAAAGAGCAATTGGTTTGGAGGGGGCCTCCGGATCACCGGAGCCATCGGCCCCATCGAAGGCGACCGTCCCAACTTCTCGCTCGAACTCATGTTCAATGAACGATACGACCTTCCGACCGTCTCGACCGTGCGCGCCGGCCTGCCATCGGAAACACAGGAGAACCTGGGTGTCGGCGTTCGTCAGCAGAATACGACGGTCTGGAGCGATATCGCGGCCGGCGGCGGTACGATCTCCATGAATGCGGCGCACGTCAAGGATCTCACCGACAAGAGCGGGTTGTTTGGCGGCGACCAGATGCAGGCGTTCAACGTGCGGCCCTACATCTATATCGGCAATAGAAACAGGGTGCGGGTGGATGCGACGACGAGCGGGTGGGATTCGCTCTATGCGCGGGGACGGGAGACGGGCTTTGTCGAGCCCGGCCTCGGTATCGATTTTTTCAAAGAGACGGACCCCGACGGCAAATACACCAGCTTCAATGGTTATTATGAGCTTCAGCTGTATGCGCCGGATTTGCGTGTCCAGGGCAACCTCAAAGGCTTGATGAACCCCAGCAAAGTCCTGAGCGGAAGTGGCCTCAAGGTCATCCCGCCGCTGTTCGAGATCGATCCGGCCTTGCAGGTCAGCACGACCAAACAGCACGTTCCCTTCGCGCCCGGCGTGCCCATTCCTCGCGTCGTCCCCAATGTTCCCTACCTGGACGCCGGCCACCCCTGGGAAGCGGCATCGAGTGCAGCGGCGAAGACGGGTCCACTGCCACCGGCGCTCACCCTCCCGCCGATCTCGGCGAACGGCGGAAATCCGCCTGTCTCCACGCCGCCTCAAGGCGGCAATCCCAATCCCAAGCCCGCGGCCCCCAAGCAATACGTCGTCACGCCGCTAGCCGGGCTGAAGGTCCGGTCTCACCCGTCGCTCGGCGGCCAGAAGCTCGGCAACCTTTCCGAGGGCTCGTTCGTTGTGGCCACCAGCACTCCGCCCGTCAACGCCGACGGGGAGCGCTGGATGGAGGTGACCGGCCGCAGCTCCGGCGGCGAGGATGTGAAAGGCTGGATCGCGCAGGCCTTCGTCGCGCCGCATCCGAGCGGCGCTGAGGGGGCGACCGGTCGCATCGACCCGATCCTAAGACGCCGCGGTGACCCGACAGTGGAAGTATCGCGCAACGACACGCTCTCCGAAATCGCCGGCGAGCATCGGATCAGCCTCGCTACTCTCGAAGCCGAAAACGCCGCCCATGTGCTCGACCCCGACCTCATTTACCCCGGCGATATCATCTATCTGCCGACGGCCTAAGCAGAGCGGCGACAATGACCTCCAGGACGTTGGGTGAGATGCTTGGAGGTCGATTAGGTGCTGCCTAAACGGAGCGGCGCATGAAAATATCGTTGAACAAAAAGGGGGCACGTGGCGGAGGGAGAGGAACTAGCTCTCCACCACCCTCCACAGAGGTTCCAGCCCGTCCGGGCTGGATGGTCATTCTTTCATATCAAGTGCGGCCAATACCCTTGGTGGTGACATTGGCAGGCCATAAAAGCGCTTTCCCAGCGCATTGTGGATGGCGTTGGCGACGGCGGCCATCACCGGTACCAGCGGCACTTCGCCAACACCCTTGACGCCCTGCGGATGCTTCGGGTTCGGCACTTCGACCAACACGGTGTCGAGCATCGGCAGATCCGAACACACGGGCATGCGATAGTCGAGAAATCCGGGATTATCGACCTTGCCGTCCTTGTTGTAGATGTATTCCTCGTTCAGCGCCCAGCCGATGCCTTGGGCGACGCCGCCCTGCATCTGGCCCTCGACATAGCCCGGGTGGATGGCGCGGCCGACATCCTGCACCGCTGTGTAGCGGATCACGCGCGCGATCCCGAGTTCGGGATCGACCTCGACGTCGCAGATGTGGGTGCCGAAGCCGCCTTCGGCGCCTTCGGTATTGAGCTGCACGCCGGCGCCGATCGGCCCGCCCATCTGCGGCGCCTTGGCCGCCAGTTCGGCCAGGGTCAGCGGCTCGAACTGGCCGGCATTGGGGCTGGCCGGATGCGCCGCGCCGTTTTCCCATTTGACCGCTTCGGGATCGATCTCCCAGATCTTTGCCGCGCGTTCGCGCAAGGTGGTGATGACCTTGTCGGTGGATTGCGTCACCACCATCGCGGAGGCAAACAGCACGCGGCTGCCGCCGGTCAGGTTCGAGAAGCCGATGGTGGCGGTGTCGCCGATCAGGACTGACACCCGGCGGTAGTCGATGCCGAGCAGCTCGGCGCAGATGTTGGCGATCGCGGCGCGCGAGCCGCCGACATCGGGATGGCCAGTGGTGACGACGACATTGCCGTCCTCGGTGATATTGACCTGGGCGCTCGATTCCCCGCCGGCGTTGAACCAGAAGCCCGACGCCACGCCCCTGCCCTGCAATTGGCCGAGCGGTGCGGTGTAGTGCGGGTGCGCTTTCGCAGCCTCCAGCGTCTCGATGTAGCCAATGCGCGGAAACACCGGGCCGTGCGCGGCTTTGGTGCCCTGCTTGGCGGCGTTCTTCAGCCGCAGTTGCAGCGGATCCATCTTGAGCGCTTGGGCGAGTTCATCGAGCACACACTCCACCGCATAGGCGCCGATCGGCGCGCCCGGCGCGCGATAGGCCGCGACCTTGGAGCGATTGGAAAGGACATCGTAGCCGACGGAAAGCACGTGCGGGATATCGTAAGGCGAAAAGCTACAGCCGACAGCGCCGCGGATCGGCGAGCCAGGCAACGCGCCGGCTTGCAAATAGAACGTGCCTTGCGCGGCAACGATGGTGCCGTCCTTCTTGGCACCGATCTTGACCGTGCTCTTCGAGCCCGACGTCGGCCCCGTAGCCCGCATTACCTCCTCGCGGGTCATCACCATTTTCACCGGACGGCCGGATTTCTTGGCGAGCAAAGTCGCCAGCGGCTCCAGATAGACGATGGTCTTGCCGCCGAAGCCGCCGCCAATTTCCGCCGGAATGGCGCGGATGTCGCTTTGAGGAATGCCGGTCAGATACGCCGTCATGGCGCGCACCATGAACTGGCCCTGGCTCGAGCTCCAGATCGTGGTCTTGTTGTCGGCGCCGACGC
>Ga0137412_10000070_pt1 | contig 54895 bp, 38 predicted proteins | sample CZODoug2_1_16fun_FD_122160 | JGI IMG/M metagenome (GOLD analysis project Ga0137412, IMG submission 122160) | Vadose zone soil fungal communities from Angelo Coast Range Reserve, California, USA - CZODoug2_1_16fungal (Hybrid Assembly) | ecosystem: Environmental > Terrestrial > Soil > Vadose zone...
TGGGCCACGAGCCCGCTCAAACCCCGGACGCTCGCCACCACCCGGCTCGCTGAGCACTGGGCGCACGGTCTGGACATCACCGAGCCGCTGGCCATCGCGTTCCCGGACACCGAGCGGCTACAGCACGTCGCGTGGCTCGGGCACGCGACGTTGCCCTTCGCCTTCGCGCTTGCCGGACAGCAGCCGCACGACGTTCGCTGCGATCTGATCGCCCCGGACGGCAAGACGGTCTGGGGGTTCGGCCCGGCGGATGCCGCGTCGAGGATCACCGGATCGGCCGGGGCGTTCTGCCGAGTCGGCGCCCAACGCCTGGCGCCGAGCGCGTCGCGCCTCGGCACCAGCGGCCCCCACGGCGACGCCGCCCTCAACGTCCTACGGAACTACGCAACCTGACCGCTACTCTTCGCGCCAGCGGTTGCTGACCGGCAGCCGTCGGTCGCGGCCGAACGACTTGAAGCTGATCTTCGGGCCCAGCGGATACTGGCGCCGCTTCCACTCGGCGGCGTCGACCATCCGGGCGATGCGGCCGACCAGCTCGGGGTCGTATCCGGCGGAGACGATCTCGGCGATGCCCGCGTCCCCGTCGACGTAGAGCGCCAGGATCGCGTCGAGCAGCGAGTAGTCGGGCAGCGAGTCGGTGTCGAGCTGTCCCGGTCGCAGTTCGGCCGACGGTGGCTTCTCGATCGAGTTCGGCGGGATCGGCGGCGTCTCACCGCGCGCCTCGGCCTCGGCGTTGCGCCAGCGGGCCAGCTGCCAGACCAGTGACTTGGGGACGTCCTTGATCGGACCGAAGCCGCCGACCGCGTCGCCGTAGATCGTCGAGTAGCCGACGGCGAGCTCGCTCTTATTGCCCGGCGCGAGCACCAGGTGGCCCTCGGCGTTGGACAGGGCCATCAGGGTCGTGCCGCGTACGCGAGCCTGGACGTTCTCCTCGGCGAGGCCGGTGAGTTTCAGTGTCTCGACGAAGTCGGCGACCATCGGGGCGATCGGCACCACACGGAAGTTCGCGCCGATGCGGGCGGCCAGATCCGCGGCGTCGGACTTGGAATGCTCGGAGGAGTAGTCGCTGGGCATCGACACGCCGTACACGTTCGTGCCGCCGATCGCGTCGGCGGCGATCGCGGCCACCACGGACGAGTCGATGCCACCGGACATCCCGAACACGACCGAGCGGAAGCCGTTCTTGCGCACGTAGTCGCGGGTGCCGGTGACCAGCGCGCCCCAGATCTCGGCCTCATCGCTGATGCGCTCGGCCACCTCGCCCGGCACCGCCGGATACGGCGTCACGGCCGGCCGCCCGGTGTCGTGGTGCTCGACGCGCATCCGCGGGTTGCTCGACGAGCCCGGGACGCCGGCCCCGGGCAGCGTCAGGTCGGTATAGAACAAGCCCTCGACGTACTGGGGCGTACGGGCGATGACGGAGCCGTCCGCGCCGACGACGATCGAGTCGCCGTCGAACACCAGCTCGTCCTGCGCGCCCACCATGTTCACGTAGGCGACCGCCGCCTTCGCCTCGGTAGCCCGGCGCTGTAGCAGCGGCAGGCGCACGTCGTCCTTGTTGCGTTCGTAGGGCGAACCGTTGATGTTCACCACCAGGCCGACGCCCACCTCGCCGGCGATCGCGAACGGACCGTTGTCCTGCCAGATGTCCTCGCAGATCGTCATCGCGACGTCGACACCGCGGTAGCGCACCACGGTGAACCGATCACCTCGCACGAAGTAGCGCGCCTCGTCGAAGACCCCGTAGTTCTGCAGATGGTGTTTGAAGTACGTCGCGACGACCCGCCCGCCGAGGCAGAACGCGGACGCGTCACGAGGGCCGGCGCGGTCGTCCAGGTACAGCGTCGCCGGGTTGTGCGGCCCGCCGTCCTCATCGAGGTAGCCGACGATCACCCCGATGTCGCCGAGACCTTCGGCGTCGAGGTCGGCGGCGAGTTTCTCCACCGCCGCGCGCGACGCGGCCCGGAACGACTCTCTGAACACGAGGTCCTCGGGTGGGTACCCGGTGATCGCCATCTCCGGGAACGCGACCAGGTGCGCGCCGGCCGCGGCGGCCTCGCGGGTGCGCGACAGGACGGTGGCGGCGTTGCCGGTCAGGTCGCCGACCGTCACGTCGATCTGACCGAGGGCTAGGCGCAGCTGGGGCATGCCTCAAGTGTCCCTCAGCGCGAGATCGCCCCGCGGGCCACAGCAGCCGGTGACTGATCGATCACCGGATCCGGCGCCCGGTGCGAGAAGGGTCACCCCGATAGGGCAGAATGTCGCAAGCTGGCGCGGTGTCCGGTCGCGACGTGCAAAACGCATCTCGATCCCATGCAACCAAACCAGCTGTCCATGCGTCATTACAGTTAGAGCCGATCGTGACCTTCTGCCTGGCGTGTCGCTGCGCCGATGTGGTCCACAATCGAGCTCGCGGGTGACGTGGGGTACTGCAGTGTCTGTGGGTGTTAGGCCGGAGGTTGGGGTGTCGGTGGGGATTCGGCGGCGTTGGTACGTGGCGGCGGTGGCCGCCACGGGTGTTTTGGTGCTGGGTGGGTGCTCCTCGGGGCACCACAGCTCGTCTCAGGGAACGTCTCCGGTGGGCAACACCAGCCCGACCGGCGATTCGACCTCGAGCGCGCCGCCCACGACCAAACCGCCGGCGCCCCCGGCGAAGCTCACCGCGATCCCGGCCAACGGGACGCAGGCGGTCAGCCCGTCCGGACCGATCACCGTTGCGGTGGCGGACGGAACGCTGTCCTCGGTCAAGATCACCAACTCCGAGGGCAAGGCCATCAAGGGCGCCTACAACACCGGCAAGACCTCCTGGGGCGTCTCCGAACCGCTCGGCTATAGCAAGACCTACACCGTCGTGGCCAAGGCCACCAACGCCGACGGCAAGGCGGTCAGCAAGATCTCGCGGTTCACCACCGTCACGCCGGACAACATGACGATGCCCGACATCGAGACGACCGGTCGGTCAGCCCTGCAGAGCGGAGCCACCTACGGCGTGGGCATGGTCGCGAGCGTCCACTTCGACGAGCCGATCGCCGACAAAGCCGCGGCGGAGAAGACGCTGAAGGTCACCACGTCGCCGGTGCAGCAGGGCGGCTGGTACTGGATGGACGACCAGAACGTGCACTGGCGTCCGAAGGTGTACTACAAGCCCGGCACGAAGGTCAGCGTCTCGGCCCGCGTCTACGGCAAGCAGGTCAGCCCCGGGCTCTACGGTCAGGCCGACGCCAGCGCGTCGTTCAAGATCGGCGCCAAGCACGTCTCGATCTCCGACGACAAGACGCACACGGTGAAGGTCTACTACAACGACAAGCTCGTTCGGTCGATGCCGACCTCGATGGGCCAGGGCGGCTACGTCCAGGGCGTCCACGGTCAGATCTCGCTGTGGACGATGCCCGGCACCTACACCGTGATCGGCCACGCCAACCCGGTGCTCATGGACTCCAGCACGTACGGCCTGCCGGTGAACTCGCCGAAGGGCTACAAGGAGTACATCTACCTCGCGACCCAGATCAGCACCGACGGCATCTACCTGCACCGACTCGACACCACCGTGTGGGCGCAGGGCAACACCGACACCTCGCACGGCTGCCTGAACCTGAACAAGGACAACGCCCAGTGGTTCTACGACCACTCGGTGATCGGCGACGTCGTGCAGGTGAAGAACACCGGCGGGCCGGCCCTGCAGGTGTGGCAGAACGGCGACTGGAGCGTGCCGTGGGCCCAGTGGGTCGCCGGCAGCGCCCTGCACTGAGTCTTGGGCCGTAAGCCCAGGTCTCGACCCGTAGGTCCGCATCTCAGACTCGTAAGTCCAGCGTGTGGCGCGTGGAGAGTTCGCTGGGCCGACCCGCGCGCCCCGAGTAACCTCCCCGAGGCAGTATCACCAACCGGTGCATGTGCCTTGTACGCGGAGGGTCGTAACAATGACGGCATCATCCTCGAATCGGGACGCGAGGCGTCGGCCGGTCGGCCTGGTGGTCGTGGCCGCGGTCGCCGGATTCGTCGTGTCCCAGCTCGCACCGGGCTCGGCGGGCGCCAGCCCGGGCGGGCCGGGCGCCGCGCCGCCGCAACCCACGATCGGCCAGTACAGCTCGGCCTCTTCGCGGCCCCTCACGGGCGCTGAGCTGCAGCGTGACGCCGCGAAACAGCAGCAGGCGAGTAGCTACTACCGCGGTCTCATGGCCCGCGCAGACGGCCAGCCGCGCCCGGCCGCGGCGACGTCGGCCAACCTCGCCGAGCCCTACTACCAGCAGGTCAACGAGATCTTCTGCGGCCCGGCAACGACCAGCATGGTGGCCGACTTCCTCGGCGTCGGCTGGACCGGCAGCGCCTCCAGTCAGCAGTCGGCGGCGGCCCAGCTGCTAGGTACCACCGACGATGGCACCTCGTGGTACGGCAGTGACAACGTGCCCAGCTATCCGGGCACGAGCTGGTACCCCGTCCAGGACGTGCTGAACTACCGGCTCTATCTCGAGTACGGCACCTCGGGTGAGTGGTACACGCCCCGGCCGTTGCCCGATGCGCCGACCGCGGCGCAGCAGAGCCAGTTCGTCACCGACCTGGTCTATGACATCTCGCACGGGCATCCGCAGGCCGACAACCAGTACTCGATACCGGGCTATCAGCTGCCGTACCAGCCGAACGGGACCTGGTACCACTGGTGGTCGGCCCGGGGCTACCAGGACAGCGGCCAGACCACCGGGATCAACGACCCGGCCGCGTTCGCCAACGGCGTCGAGCACTGGGTGACGAGCAAGGGTGGCGCGCACACCGTCGTCGTCGCACTCGGTGGCCGTGGCTACATCTGGTAAGCGCCGCCTCGCCGCCCTGCTGGCGGTCGCGGTGGTGCTCGCTGGCTGTACGAGCCACTCGACCGGGCACCGTTCGAGCTCGTCCTCTTCGGTGCCCGGCGAGACGGTCCGATCGTCACCGAGCAGCTCTCCTTCCTCCTCGAGCAACGCTCCTTCATCGCCGAAGGTCGTCGTACGCGCGCAGCCATGCTCGGTCGCGTTGCCTGCGGCGTGGCAGGCCGCGAAGCAACGGGGCCAGCTGTGGCACGGGGTGTGGGATCACCACGGGACCAAGGCGCCGAACGCCCAAGGCACCGGCGTGCTGCTCGAGTCGGACAGCGGGACCACGGCCCGCATCGCTTTTGTCGGCAAGGACCATCAGCCCGTCGAGGACGTCGGCACGATCCGGATCGACCCCGACGCGCCCAACGCCTCTGAACCCGGGATGGGCTACGCCGGCGGAATCGGCTGGGATGCGGGCACGTCGGACTACACGGCGTTCATCTACCACCCGGTCAACGGCGAAGCCGCCGCCTGGGTATGGCGCCTGTATCTGTGGGATCGGCACGCGCGCAAGCTCTCCCTGGTCGCGAGCAATCCGGTCGATTCCGCCGGGCGTCCGCTGCGCAGTGGATACGTCCAGCCCAAGCTGACGACGCGGTACCTGTACTGGATCCAGGCCGCGCCCGACACCACCGGCTGGGGTGGCAGCCAGCTGATGCGGTACGCGCTCGCCACTGGCGAGACGAAGGTTTTGTACCGGGGGCTGACGGAGTCCTTCGTGGCCTACAACGACCAGCTCCTCTACACCGCAATCGCTCCGAACGCGCCCCGGCCGCAGCCGACCGACACTAACGGTCCCCCCGAGCGCGTGGTCGCGATCGACCAGGACACCGGCGCGCCGACGACGCTGCCGGCCGGGCTGACCATCGCCGCCGACCGGCCCAACTACGTGATCAGCAACGGCGACCTGATCGTGTGGACGACCGACCAGGTCATCCGCGCCTGGCGTCCCTCGTGGGGCAAGTCGGTCACGCTCGTTCCCAGCGGCCCGTCCTGGCCGGATGGCCAACGGCTGCAGATCTCCGGGCCGACCTACCCGGCGCTGTACGGGCACTTCCTGGTGTGGGACGCGGGCGGAGTGTTCGTCCTCGACCTCACCACCGGCACGTTCGCCCAGCTGGCGCAGGGCAGCCGGGTCGCGGGGGAGGAGACGACTGACGGCATGGTGTCCATCCAGGAGTACAGCAACCCGACCGGCAACCAGGTGGCCGCGAGCTATCAGTGGGACCAGTACCTGTTCAGCCTGCAAGGCCTACCGAACTTGCCAGCCTGCGGTCACTGACCTACAACGTGACGAGCGCGCATGCTCGTCGCGAGTGGGGGGCCGCAAGTTGTCCGCGCTAAACGGCGTCATAGCGTCGCGAAGCGCGGACAACTCCCAAGGGCGGCGTAATCTCGCCGTCATCGGTCACCTGGAGACTGGAGAACCGTGGACCGCCAACAGGAGTTCGTGCTCAGGACGCTCGAGGAGCGTCAGATCCGGTTCGTGCGGCTGTGGTTCACCGATGTCCTGGGCTACCTCAAGTCGGTGGCGATCGCGCCCGCGGAACTCGACGGCGCGTTCGAGGAGGGCATCGGGTTCGACGGCTCGGCGATCGAGGGCTTTGCGAGGGCCAGCGAGAGCGACATGCTCGCCCGTCCCGATCCCGCGACGTTCCAGATCCTGCCTGAGCCAGACGGGCGCCCGGCCGACTCGGCTCGCATGTTCTGCGACATCACCATGCCCGACGGCTCCCCGTCGTGGGCCGATCCCCGCTACGTGCTGCGCCGTTCGCTGTCGCGGGCGGCCGAGCGCGGGTTCACGTTCTACACCCATCCCGAGATCGAGTTCTTCCTGCTGAAGGACCGCCCGACCGACGGCAGCGAGCCGCAGCCGATCGACAACGGCGGCTACTTCGACATGACCAGCCACGACACAGCGCACGATTTCCGGCGCGACGCGGTCAGTGCTTTGGAAGGCTTGGGCATCTCGGTCGAGTTCAGCCACCACGAGGTGGCGCCGGGGCAGCAGGAGATCGACCTGCGTTACGCCGATGCGCTGTCGATGGCCGACAACATCATGACCTTCCGGCACGTGGTCAAGGAGATCGCGATCGCCCACGGCGTGCAGGCGACCTTCATGCCCAAGCCGTTCGGGCAGCGCCCGGGTAGCGGCATGCACACCCATCTGTCGCTGTTCGAGAGCGACAGCAACGCCTTCCACGATCCGAGCGATCCGCTGAACCTGTCCAAGACAGCGCGGGCGTTCATCGCCGGGCTGTTGCACCACGCTCGTGAGATCACCGCCGTCACCAACCAATGGGTGAACTCCTACAAGCGGCTCTACGGGTACGCCGCGCCCGGCGAACTCGTCGAGGCGCCGACGTTCATCTGCTGGGGCCACGCCAATCGCTCGGCGCTGGTGCGGGTGCCGATGTACAAGCCCGGCAAGGCCAACTCGACGCGGGTCGAGATGCGCTCGCCGGACTCGGCGTGCAACCCGTACCTCGCCTTCGCCGTGTTGCTCGCGGCCGGCATGCGGGGCATCGAACAGGGCTACGAGCTCCCCCCGGGAGCCGAGAACGACGTCTGGTCGCTCTCGGACACCGAGCGGCGGGCGCTGGGCTACGACGAGTTGCCGCACAACCTCGCCGACGCGTTGCGGGCGATGGAGGAGTCCGAGCTGGTCGCCGAGACGCTCGGCGAGCACGTCTTCGACTACTTCTTGCGTAACAAGCGCGCCGAGTGGGTCGATTACCGCGCTGAGGTCACTCCGTTCGAGCTGCAGCGCTACCTGCCTTCTCTGTAGTCACCTCGCCCGGCTACGCCGTAGACGTGGGTCTTTGGGAGGTCCGTTATGTCCATGCGCGTCCGACTTGTGCAAGCCAGCGCGCTCATGCTGTTCCTCGAGCTGTCGCTGATCCGGTGGGCCGGGGCCTACGTCTTGCACCTGAGCTACTTCTCGAACTTCGTCCTGCTCGGCTCGTTCCTCGGCATCGGCCTCGGCTTCCTGCGCGCGTCGGCGGATCGGACGCCCACGCCGTACTACTCGCCGATGGTGTTGCTGGGCCTGATCGGATTCGTGTCCGCCTATCCGGTGGCGGTCGACCGCCAGGGCAGCACGGTCATCTTCTTCACCAGCCTCAGCACCACCGGTCCACCGGTGTGGCTCACCCTGCCCGCCGTGTTCCTTGCCGTGGCGGCCATCATGGCCGGGCCGGGCGAGCTCGTCGGGGCCTGCTTCGCGCATCTGCCCCGCCTGGACGCCTACCGCTACGACCTGATCGGCAGCCTGGCTGGCATCGCCTGCTTCACCGGGCTGGCCTTCCTGGACGCTCCGCCGCTGGTCTGGTTCGTGATCATCGCGACGCTGTTCGTGGTGCTGCTCGGCCGGCCGGGCTTCTCGGTCTCGATCACCCTGGTGGTGGCCCTGCTGCTGATGCTCGGTTACCCGTTGCGGCACGACAAGGGCGCGTTCTGGTCGCCGTATTACCGGGTGACGACGTTCCAGGAACAGGACGCGGAGGGCGGCGTCGCCTGGCAGGTGCAGGTCAACGGCATTCCGCACCAGCGACTCACCAGCGCCGCGGCGCGCGAGCGGGAGGAGTCGTGGTACCTGCAGCCGTACCTGCTGGCGTCCCGTCCCCCGAAGAACGTGCTCGTCGTCGGCGCGGGCACCGGCACCGACGTCGCGATCGCCCTGGACCGGCACGCCCAGCACGTCGACGCCGTCGAGATCGATCCGACTTTGCTGCGCTTCGGCCGCCAGCACGACCCTGATCACGTCTACCAGGACCCGCGGGTCACCACCCACGTCAACGACGGCCGGGCCTACCTGCAGTCGACGCACAAGAAGTACGACCTGATCCTGTTCGCGTTGCCGGACTCGCTCACCCTGGTGTCGGGGGCCAGCTCGCTGCGTCTGGAGAGCTACCTGTTCACGTTGCAGGCGGTGCAGTCCGCCCGCTCGCACCTGGCGCCGGGTGGGGCATTCGCGATGTACAACTTCTACCGCGAGGCGTGGCTGGTCGATCGACTCGCCGGGACGATGGACAAGGCGTTCGGGCACACGCCGTGCGTGGCCGAGGACTCCTCGGCGCCCAACCGAGCCGTGATGCTGGCCGGATTGTCACCGGCCGACCAGAACTGCCAGCAGCACACGTGGCAGCGCTCGGCCGCTACGCCGCCGCCCGCGACCGACGACAAGCCGTTCCTCTATCTCGAGAACTCCCGGGTGCCGTCCCTGTACGTCAAGACGCTCGGACTGATCCTGCTGGCCAGCGTGCTGGCGGTGGTGGCGGTGCTGCTGAGTCGCCCCCGTCGCCGCGGCGAGTCTCGGCTCGCTGCGGTGCGGCAGATGTGGTCCTACCGCGACCTGTTCCTGCTCGGGGCGGCGTTCCTGCTGCTGGAGACGAAGAACGTCACCGGGTTCGCCCTGCTGTTCGGCACGACCTGGTTGGTCAACGCGTTCGTGTTCGGCGGCGTGCTGGTCGCCGTGCTCGCGGCGGTGGAGGTGACGCGAAGACGGGCGACGCCGCCCGTGCCGGTCATGTACGGGTTGCTGCTGGGCGGTCTGGCCCTGGCCTGGCTCGTGCCCGCGTCATGGCTGCTGTCGCTGCCGGCCCTGGGCAGGCTGCCGCTCGCGGTGCTCATCGCGTTCCTGCCGATCTTCGCCGCGAACGTGATCTTCGCAAAGCGGTTCGCGAGTACCAAGCATCCGACGATCGCGTTCGCGACGAACCTGCTCGGCTCGATGCTCGGCGGTGCCCTCGAGTACCTGTCGCTCGCGTTCGGATACCGGGCTCTGCTGATCATCGCAGCCTTGCTGTACATCAGCGCCTATCTGCTGATGCCGCGCGAATCGGACGAGGCGGAACCGTCGGCGGCACCGCCGGAACGCGAGATGGTGGCCGTTTAGAGTCGAGAGCATGAGTCGTCCGGTGCTGGTCGTGCAGAACGCGGTCAGCGACCCGCTCGGGCCGCTGGGCGACTGGCTCCGCGCGGCCGGCATGAGCCTCGACGTCCGAAACGCCGAGACCGGCGACGAGCTGCCAGCGTTGGACGGCTACGACGGACTGATCGTGCTCGGCGGCGGCATGTCGGCCGGCGACGACGAGCGCGCCCGCTGGCTGCCGTCGGTGCGGGCCTTGCTGGCGCAGGCGCTCGCGGACGAGATACCGACGCTGGCGATCTGCCTCGGCGCCCAGTTGCTCGCTGTCGCGCTGGGCGGGCGGGTCGGTCCCAACCCCGAGGGCCCCGAGTTCGGCGCGCAGCTGGTGGCCAAGCGGGCCAACGCGGGCACCGATCCGCTGTTTCGCGACCTGCCGATCACGCCGGACGTGATCCAGTGGCACTTCGACGCCGTGCTCGACCTGCCGCCCGGCGCTGTGCTGCTGGCCGGCTCGCCGACCTGCGAGGTGCAGGCGTTCCGGGCCGGACGCGTCGCCTGGGGCATCCAGTTCCACATCGAGACCACGCCGGCCCTGGTGCGCCAGTGGGCCGCGGAGGACGCGGCGGCGCTGGACGGCTACGACGTCGAGCGCCTGCTCGAGCGCAGCGACGCCGTGCACGCCGACATCGCCGAGGTGTGGCAACCGGTCGTCGCCATATTCGCCGGCATCGTCGAGGATCCGGCGTCGGTGCCGCGCACCCGTCCGCTGCGCATGGTCACCGCCGAACCGGTGACCGACCCGGCCGCGATCCGGGCCGCGCTGGCGGCGCAGATGCAGGCCGCCCACGAGCCTCCGACGTTCGACCAGTGAGCGCCGAGGGCCGGATCGCGCAGCGGCTCGCCCGCCTGGGCTTCACCGAGGCGGCCCGGGCCGGCGAGCTGCTCGGGGGCAAGCCGCTGCAGTTGTGGGACGCCGAGGCCAACGCCCCGAGCGACGACCGGGCCGCCGCCGTCGTTGCGGCGCTGGGCCGGTGCGCGGACCCCGACGCCGCCCTGCGCAGCCTGGCCGACCTCGCCGAGGCGGCCGGCCCGGACCTGCTCGAGACGCTCGGCCGGGACCAGCCGTTCCGGGCCCGGCTGACCGCCCTGCTCGGCGCCTCGTCAGCGCTGGCCGACCATCTCGTGGCGTACCCGGCGGACTGGCACGTGCTGGTGGGCGCGCATCAACCGTCGACGGTCTCACCCGGGACGATCGCCGAGCTGCGGGCGGCCCATCGGCGCGAGCTGGTGGCGATAGCCGGGCGCGATCTCGCCGGCGAGCTGGACATGCGGGCGGTGACCGAGGCGCTGGCCGACCTGGCCGGGGAGGTGTTGCGGGCCGCGCTGTCGGGCGCGGTCGCGGCGATGCCTGTCGACGCGGCGACCTGCCGGCTCGCGGTCATCGCCATGGGCAAGGCCGGCGCCCGCGAGCTGAACTACGTCTCCGACGTCGACGTGATCTTCGTAGCCGAGCCCGCGGACGGTGCCGACGAGCAAGCCGCATTGGCGGTCGCGACGAGGCTGGCCGCCGAGACGATGCGCATCTGCGAGGCGGCCGCGTGGGAGGTCGACGCGGCGCTGCGTCCGGAGGGCAAGGCCGGCCCGCTCGTCCGCACGCTGGCCAGTCACGAGGCGTACTACCGGCGCTGGGCCAGCACCTGGGAGTTCCAGGCGCTGCTCAAGGCGCGTCCGGTCGCGGGCGACGCATCACTCGGCCAGCAGTACCTCGACGTGATGGCGCCCCTGGTGTGGACCGCGGCCGAGCGTCCGGGCTTCGTCGCCGACGTCCAGGCGATGCGCCGGCGCGTCGTTGCCCAGCTGCCGGCCGACGTCGCCGAGCGAGAGATCAAGCTCGGGCCGGGCGGTTTGCGCGACGTCGAGTTCGCGGTGCAGCTGCTGCAGCTGGTGCACGGACGCGGCGACGAGTCCTTGCGGGTGGCGGGCACCTTGCCGGCGCTCGACGCCCTGCGCGACGGGGGCTACGTCGGCCGCGACGACGCGCTGAGCCTGGGCGATGCGTACCGGTTCCTGCGCGGCGCCGAGCATCGGGTGCAGCTACGCCGGCTGCGGCGAACCCATCTCGTCCCCGACGACCCGCACGAGCTCGCTGTGCTGGCCCGCGCCATGGGCTACCGCCCGGACGCGCGCGGCGACGTCCGCGCCGTCTTCGCCGCCGAGTGGGCGCTGCACGCCCGGGAGGTGCGCCGGCTGCACGAGAAGCTGTTCTACCGCCCGCTGCTGGACGCCGTGGCGCGCGTGCCGTCCGAGGGCCTGCGCCTGACCGCGGGCGAGGCCGGGCGCCGGCTCGCCGCGCTCGGATTCGCCGACCCGAGCGGCGCGCTGCGCCACATCGAGGCGCTGACCGCCGGGGTGTCGCGCCGGGCCGCGTTGCAGCGGGCGTTGCTGCCCGCGATGCTGGCGTATTTCGCCGACGCCACCGACCCCGACGCCGGGCTGCTGGCGTACCGGCGGGTGTCCGAGGCACTGGGCAGCTCGCCGTGGTACCTGCGCCTGCTGCGGGACGAGGGGGCGGTGGCGCAGCGGCTGGCGTTCCTGCTCGGCACCAGCCGCTACGTCGCCGGCCTGCTCGAACGCGCCCCCGAGGCGCTGCAGCTGCTGGCCGACGACGCGTCGCTCGCGCCGCGGCCCGCCGACGAGTTGCGCGCCACCATGGGCGACGCGGCGGCGCGCCAGCCCGACGACGTCGCCGCCGTGTCGGTCGTGCGCGGCATCCGTCGCCAGGAGCTGCTGCGCACCGCCTTCGCCGACCTGCTGGGCCGGATCGACGTCGCGGCCGTGGGCGAGGCGATCACCGCGATCACCGAGGCGACGCTGGACGCGGCGCTCGGGGTCGCCCGGCGTTCGGTGGCCGGCGAGCTCGACGTGGCCGAGCTGCCCATCGAGTTCGCGGTGATCGCGATGGGACGCCTCGGTGGCTGCGAGGTCGGCTACGGCTCTGACGCCGACATCATGTTCGTGTACGACGGCGGGACCGGCGCGGACCCGGGCGGCGACGCCGCGCGGATGGCCCACGACGTGGCCGAGCGGATGCGGACCCTGCTCGCGGCGCCGTCCACGGACCCGCCGCTCGGAATCGACGCCAACCTGCGCCCGGAAGGACGCAACGGCCCGCTCGTGCGATCGCTCAGTTCGTACGCCCAGTACTACGCCCGCTGGTCGTCGGCGTGGGAGGCGCAGGCGCTGCTACGGGCGCGCTTCGCGGTCGGCGACGTCTCCCTCGGTGCGCGGTTCACCGAGCTGATCGATCCGGTGCGCTACCCGGTGGACGGTGTGCGGGCCGACGACCGGGCCGAGATCCGTCGGCTCAAGGGCCGGATGGATTCAGAGCGGCTGCCCCGGGGCGCCGATCCGACGACACATCTCAAGCTGGGGCGCGGTGGCCTGGCCGACATCGAGTGGACCGTCCAGCTGCTGCAGCTCGCCCACGGGCACGGGGTCGAGGGCCTACGCACCACGCAGACGCTGCCGGCATTGCGGGCCGCGGCGTCGGCCGGGCTGGTCGACGGCCACGACGCAGCCACGTTGGAGGCGGCCTGGCGGTTGGCCACGCACGCCCGCAATGCCGTGATGCTCGTCCGCGACAAGGCCGACGACCAGCTGCCCACGCAGGGCCCGGCCCTGGTCGGGGTGGGGCGAGCACTGGGCTACCCGCCGGGTTTCGACCCCGGACAGGTCATCGACGACTGGCGACGCACCGCGCGCCGAGCCCGTCGCGTCGTCGAGCGGATCTTCTACGACTGACGGCGACCACTTCCCTCTTGATCAAGGACCGTCAGGTCAGGGATTGCGGGGCACGCTCCCAGGGCCAGCGCAGCCAGGACGGGCGGCGCGCCCAGCTGGGCGGCTCGGCCTCCGGCGGTGGATCCGGCGCCGGTTCGTGGGCCGGATGCCCGGACATCAGCCACTGCACGCCGAAGCCGGCGCTCACGACGATCAGGCCGCCGACCGCGTCGATGATGTAGTGGTTGGCCGTCCCGACGATGACCATGAAGGTGACGATCGGGTAGCAGACCGCCAGCACGCGCAGCCAGACCAGCCGGGTGCAGAAGAACACCGCGATCGCGCACCACGTCGACCAACCGATGTGCAGGCTGGGCATCGCCGCGTACTGGTTGGTGTGCTTCTCGACGTCGGGATCGGCCAGCGAACCCCACGTGTGGTACAGCTTCAGCGTGTCGAAGTAGCCGTAGCGATCAATCGGCTCCAGCAGCCGCGGGGGGGCCAGCGGGTACAGGTAGAACCCGGCCAGGCCGAACAGCGTCGTCGCGTAGAGCGCCGTGCGCATGCCGCGATAGACCCGCTTGCGGGCCACGAACAGCCACACCAGGACGCCGATCGTGACGACGAAGTGCATCGTCGCGTAGTAGTAGTCCATCGTCTGCGCGATCCACTCGTGGTGGAACACGTAGCGGTTCACCGACAACTCGAAGTTCAGCCGCAGGTGATCTTGTAGCCATTGCACGCTGCGACCGTGCCGCTGCGCGATGCTCTCCTGCTGGGGTATCAGGTTGCGGACCTTGCTGTACAGGAAGTAGCCGACGCCGGTGAGCAGCAACTCCTGCCACAGCCGGGGCCTGCGGTGGTAAAGCAGCCACTGCGGCCACAGGCCTTTGAACCGGCGTGCCGGGGACGTCCCGGCCGACTCGGTCTTCTCGGCGGTCGCAGTCATCTGGCAATAATCCCATTCCCGGCGTGGCCCTTGTGTGGGGCTCGCTCAGGACATGCTCAGACGGGTAGCCGGTTCGGCGTGGATGGCTCCGCTGACGTTCCGCAACGGCGAGCCGGTGCCGCCCCACCGCGCCGCCACGATCTCGGCGGCCACCGACAGGGCTGTCTCCTCGGGCGTGCGCGCGCCGATGTCCAGCCCGATCGGTGCGTGCAGCCGTTCCAGCTCCGCCTCGGTCAAGCCGCGCTCGCGCAGCTGCTCGAGCCGGTTCTCGTTCGTGCGGCGTGAGCCCATCGCGCCGACGTAGCCGAGCGGTCGGCGCAGCGCCACCTCGAGCAGCGGCACGTCGAACTTCGGGTCGTGGGTGAGCACGCAGACCACGGTGCGCTCGTCGGTCTCCGTGTGGTCGAGGTACTTGTGCGGCCACTCGACGACGACCTCGTCCGCGTCCGGGAATCGCCGCGCCGTGGCGAACACCGGCCGGGCGTCGCAGACCGTCACGCGGTAACCGAGGAACGAGCCGACTCGGGCCACGGCGGCCGCGAAGTCGATGGCGCCGAACACGATCAGGCGCGGACGGGGGGCATGTGACGCGACGAAGACGCCGATGTCGTCGCGCCGCCGCTCGCCGTCCCGTCCGTAGCGGATGACCGCCGAGCGTCCCTGCTCGAGCAGTCCACGGGCGTCGTCGCGCACGGCGTCGTCCAGGCGCTGCGAGCCGAGCGAACCGGAAACCGACTCGGGGCGCACGACGAGGCGCCGCCCGCGCATGGCGTCTTCCGCGTCGACGAGTGTCACCACCGCGACCGGCCGACCGTCGCGGACGTCGGCCGCCACGTCGTCGAGCTCCGGGAAGGTCGCCGGGCTGATCCGCTCGACGTACACGTCGATGATGCCGCCGCAGGTGAGCCCGACCGCGAACGCGTCGTCGTCGCTCACGCCGTAGCGTTGCAGTACAGGCGCACGGCCGTCGCGGATCTCGGACGCCAAGTCGTAAACCGCCCCCTCGACGCACCCGCCTGACACGCTGCCGACCGCGGTGCCGTCCGGCCCGACGAGCATCGCCGCGCCGGGGGGCCGGGGCGCCGACTTCCACGTCCCGACGACGGTGGCGAGGCCGACCGGCTGGCCCGCGTGCCACCAGCCCAGCAGCTCATCGAGCACGTCACGCATGGACTATCACCCAAGTAACGGTAACGCCCCGGGCGCGTGCCGTCCGTGCGTCGGTGCCGTTACGAGGAAGGGCCCTGCCCCGGCAGGGCCCTTCGACGACGTGCTCAGATGTCGTAGTAGAGGGCGAACTCGTAGGGGTGTGGACGCAGTCGGACGGCGTCGACCTCGTTGAGGCGCTTGTACTCCAGCCACGTCTCGATCAGGTCCGGGGTGAACACGCCACCCTCGAGCAGGTAGTCGTGGTCGGTCTCCAGGGCGTCCAGCACGGCGTCGAGCGAGCCGGGGACCTGGGCCACGGCCTTCGCCTCGTCCGGCGGCAGCTCGTAGAGGTCCTTGTCGATCGGCGACGGCGGCTCGATCTTGTTCTTGATGCCGTCCAGGCCCGCCAGCAGCATCGCCGAGAAGGCGAGGTACGGGTTGGAGGACGGGTCGGGCACCCGGAACTCGACGCGCTTGGCCTTCGGATTCGTGCCGGTGATCGGGATACGGCAGCAGGCCGAGCGGTTGCGCTGCGAGTAGACCAGGTTGATCGGCGCCTCGTAGCCCGGCACGAGCCGGTGGTAGGAGTTCGTCGTCGGGTTGGTGAACGCCAGCAGGGACGGCGCGTGCTTGAGCAGCCCGCCGATGTAGTACCGGGCGGTGTCGGACAGCCCCGCGTAGCCGACCTCGTCGTAGAACAGCGGCTCGCCGCCCAGCCACAGCGACTGGTGGCAGTGCATGCCCGAGCCGTTGTCCTGGAACAGCGGCTTGGGCATGAACGTGACGGTCTTTCCGTGCGCCCACGCCGTGTTCTTGATGACGTACTTGAACAGCATCAGGCTGTCGGCGGCGGCCAGCAGCGAGTCGAACTTGTAGTTGATCTCGGCCTGCCCGGCCGTGCCGACCTCGTGGTGCGCCCGCTCGACCTCCAGCCCGACGCCGGTGAGCGCGATGACCATGGAGTCACGCAGATCGCCGTAGTGGTCATACGGCGCCACCGGGAAGTAGCCGCCCTTGTGTCGCACCTTGTAGCCGAGGTTGCCGCCCGCCTCTTCGCGGCCGCTGTTCCAGGCCCCGGACTCTGAGTCGATGTAGTAATAGCTCTCGTTGGACGTCGTGTCGTAGCGCACCGAGTCGAAGATGTAGAACTCGGCTTCCGCGCCGAAGTAGGCGGTGTCGGCGATGTTGGACGACTTGAGGAACGCCTCGGCCTTCTTGGCCACGTTGCGCGGGTCGCGGCTGTACGCCTCGCGCGTGAGCGGGTCGTGGATGAAGAAGTTGATGTTGAGCGTCTTCTCGGCCCGGAACGGGTCGACCACCGCCGTCGTGGCGTCGGGCAGCAGCAGCATGTCCGACTCGTGGATCTCCTGGAAACCGCGAATGGACGAACCGTCGAAGGCGAGCCCCTCGGTGAACACCTGGTCGGAGAAAGCCGCCGCCGGGGTGGTGAAGTGCTGCATGATGCCGGGCAGGTCGCAAAAGCGGACATCGACGAACTTGACGTCGTTGTCCTTGATGTATTTCAGGACTTCGTCTGAGTTGGTGAACATGCGGCCTCCGAATGCGGTGTGGGTGGCGTGAACGCTACGAACGAGGGGTTGCTTATCGGTATCTCGTCTGTTTCTACGGTGTTACGCGACCGTGCCTTGTCCGTTTCGGTCAACTTCGGACAACGGCGGTGCCGGTGAGCCGATCGTGCAGGCCGCGGCCGTCCTTGTCCACGATTACGGCCGGGACGAGGACGAAAAGCAACGCCGTCCGTACAGCCGCGGTCAGCGGCAGGATCCGGCGCTTCTCGTCCACCGGAACGACGCGGATGCCCACCAGGTGCATGCCGAGCGTCTGACCGCCGAGGCACAGGCCGACGAGGTAGTCGATGGCGAGTGGGATGAGGCTCCACGACCCGGGCAGCCGGTCGGCGAAGCTGTGGGCGCCGCGGTGCGCGACGAAGAGCCCGGCGATGAGCCCGGAGGCGAGGCCGTCCACGAGCAGCGCGCCGAAACGCGTGCCGGCCGTGGCGAGTGAACCCGGCCCGGACTGCGGCAGGCCTAGGCGCTCACCTCGGTAACGCTGCGGCGCGCTCACCCCCGACGTGCTCATGACCGTCGTCGGGCCGTCCGTTGCACGTTGCGCATCTTGGCGCCGGCCGGCATCGGGCCCTGCGGTAGTGGCGGTTTACCACCGCCGAGTGCCTGCAGCCGCTTCTCCAGCGCGCTGACCTGCGCCTTGTCGAGGTTGCGGGGCAGCTTGAACAGGTACCCGTTCAGCTTGCGCAACGACACCTCGCCCTCGTCAGTCCCGACGATCACGTCGTAGATCGGGGTGTCGCCGGCTACCCGCGCGATCTTGCGCTTCTCCTGGGCGATGAGCCCGCGCACCCGGTGCGGTGCGCCCTCACCGACCAGTACGACGCCGGGACGACCGACGAGACGGTGCACGGCGTCCAGCTGCGAGTTGCCGGCGATCGCGGGAGTGGACCGCCAGTCGCCGCGCAGGTTGTTCTGCAGCACCCAGGCGGCCGCCCCCGGCGTGCCCTCAGCCTGGCTGAACATCGAGGTCTGCGCCCGCCGGCTGAAGATCAGCATCACCACCACGACGGCACCGAGCACCGCGATCGGAATTGGGATGAACGGCCCGGCGAACAAGGAGATGACGAAGTACAAGACGGCGGCGGTCAGCACACCGGCGATGATCAGGTAGGGGATCAGCCGGCTGTCGTTCTGCCGGGTGAGCGTGAACGCCTGCCGGACGTTCGACCAGGTCTGGCGACGGCTGGCGCGCTTGGTGGCGCGGGCGGCCTTCTTCTCGGCACGCGTGAGCTTAACGGGCTTGGTCGACCCGGCAGGTTTGGCCATACGACCAGGATATCGGCGCTGGGGTTACTCGGCGCCGGGTGTTCGCTTCGAACTGAGCGCAAGCACCCACGCCGGACAGTTATCGTGCTGCGATTTCCCTGATGCGGGTTCGTTATGCATACTTGCCGGATCGCCGCGCGAGTAGGGAGCTGACCCGGGTGCCTGATCGAGAGATCGGTCGGCACCGGCGCGAGCACGGTCGCCAGCCCGGACGCGAGCACGGTCGCCATCGACGTCCAGTCCCGCCCGACGTGTGGAAGCGCCGCGCGGTCCCCGTCATGGGGCTGGTCACCGCCACGGCGGTCATTCCGTCCGCGGCGCCCAAGGTCGTCTCCAGCACCCATCCGCGCTCGCCGGCCCAGGCGGCATCCCCGTCGACGCCGTTGCGGTACTCGCCGCGGGTCAGCCGGGCGACGCGTGCGCCACTGCCGCGGGCGGCTCGACCGGCTCGTCACGCGGCTGCGGTGCGCCCGCTGCGGGCCTCCGCCGTTCCGGACGCGGCGTTGGTCGCGCTCGTCGCGGTGATGCCGTCGCCGCCCTCGTCTCCGGTCCCCTCGGGTGGGTCGCCGTCGCCGTCGGTCGGGCCGGTGATCCCGAGCGACGGTTCCATCGGCGCCCGCATCATCGCCGAGGCGCGCAAGTACCTGGGCGTGCCCTACGTGTCCAACGGTGCCACCCCGGACGGCTTCGACTGCTCGGGCTACACGATGTGGGTGTACTCGCATGTCGGGGTCGCGGACCTGCCGCACAACGCCGAGGCGCAGCGGGAAATCGTCCACCAGATCCCGCAATCGGCGGCCCGTCCGGGCGATCTGATCTTCTACCTGGACGGCGACTACGCCTATCACGTGGCGATCTACGCCGGCTACGGCATGCAGTACGCGGCGCCGGCTCCGGGCCAGAACGTCAAGCTCGAGCCGATCTGGTCATCGGACATCACCTTCGGCACCGACTGGCACTGACTTAATCCGCCGGATTCGGTTCTCGGCGGCGTTCCCGCGCCGCGCTTCGGGGCCGGCACTTCCGGCTCGGCCGCGGAGAGGACAGTCGCGGCCGGCGGGCTCTTCGCGCGAGCGCTCATCGCGTTCTCGGTTGCGTTTGCTGTGGTTGAGTCTCGCTGTCGGGCGTTGGGTTTCGCTCTCCTTGGGAGTTGTCCGCGCGTCGCGACGCTATGACGTCGTTTAGCGCGGACAACGTGTGGTCGCCCGCCCGCCCGGTCGTCGCGCCCGCCCGGTCGTCGCATTCGTGGTGGGGGATTTGGCTTGCGTCTCGTGCCATCGCTTTCATGATCAAGAGCCCGGTAGCTGCTGATATCGCTCGCTGAGTGGCTGTTGATCACGGCGCGGGCAGGCAGCGCAGCCGGACCGGCCCAGCCCGGCGCGAGCCGGACCGGGCCCGCGCGGGCCGACGCGGCGTGAGCCCGGGGTGGGTGGTTCAGACGCGGGCGGCTATTGCCTGCTGGTAGAGCCGGCCGGCGCGGTAGGACGATCGCACGAGCGGTCCGCTCATGACGCCGGCGAAGCCGATCTGCTCGGCCTCCTCGCGCAGCTCGACGAACTCCTCGGGCTTCACCCAGCGCTCGACGGGGTGATGCCGGGGCGATGGCCGCAGGTACTGGGTGATCGTGATCAGCTCGCAGCCCGCGGCATGCAGGTCACGCAACGCCTGGCTGATCTCCTCGCGGGTCTCGCCCATGCCCAGGATGAGGTTGGACTTGGTCACCAGCTGCGCGGTGCGCGCCTGCCGGATGACGTCGAGTGAGCGTTCGTAGGTGAACGCCGGCCGGATCCGCTTGAAGATGCGCGGCACCGTCTCGACGTTGTGCGCCAGCACCTCGGGCTCGCTGCCGAACACCTCGGCGAGCTGCTCGGGCACGGCGTTGAAGTCGGGGATGAGCAGCTCGACGCCGCTGCCCGGGTTGAGCTGGTGGATCTGGCGGACCGTCTCGGCGTAGAGCCAGGCGCCGCCGTCGGCCAGGTCGTCGCGGGCCACTCCGGTGACGGTCGCGTAGCGCAGGCCCATCGCCTGGACGCTCTCGGCCACCCGGCGCGGCTCGTCGCGGTCAAGGGCCTGCGGGCGACCCGTGTCGATCTGGCAGAAGTCGCAGCGCCGCGTGCACTGGTCGCCGCCGATGAGGAACGTCGCCTCGCGGTCTTCCCAGCACTCGTAGATGTTGGGGCAGCCGGCCTCCTGGCACACCGTGTGCAGTCCCTCGCGCTTCACCAGCGCCTGCAGCTCGGTGTACTCCGGGCCCATCCTCGCCCGAGTCTTGATCCACGGCGGCTTGCGCTCGATGGGCGTCTCGGCGTTACGGGCCTCCAGCCGGAGCAGACGGCGGCCTTCTGGCGGGGCGACACTCACGTCTTCGAGCCTACGCGGGCATGGATCGTGACTGGTGTGATGTGACAGACGCCGTCCGGCCTTCCGCCAGCCGAACCGCATTGCGCCCGGCGTCCTTGGCCGCGTAGAGGGCGGTGTCGGCGGCCCGGATCAGCTCGTCGAGCTCACCGCCGTGCGTCGGGTAGGTGGCAACACCGATCGACGCGGTGAGGTGGATCGTCGTCTCGTCCTCGTCGGTGATCGGGCAGGCCTCGATGCGTTCACGTAGCCGGTCGGCGACGCGCATCGCCGCGTTGGCGCCGGCATTGGGCAGCAGCGCGACGAACTCCTCGCCGCCATAGCGGCCGACCGCGTCGTAGTCGCGCAGCTCGTGCTTGAGCCGATCGGCGACCGTCTTCAAGGCAACGTCGCCCGCGAGGTGGCCGTGCTGGTCGTTCAGCGCCTTGAACCGGTCGAGGTCGATCACCAGCAACGCGACCGCCTGCTGCTCGCGGACCGCCCGCCACAGATGCCGCTGGGCCAGCTCGCGCCAGGCGGTGGCGTTGAGCAACCCCGTCTTGCCGTCCGTCGTCGCCGCCACCCGGAGCTTCTTGACGAGCAGCCCTCGGTGCATCACCACGATGAGGATCAATACCGCCGGCGTGAGCCACGGCATCTGGATGATTGTCTGCGCGGTAAACGCGCCGAGGATCATCGTGGCGATCTCGACAGCGAGGTCGTCGGTCTGCAGCAGGGCGTCGGCCATGCTGGCGGGTCGTGTGGTCAGGTATAGCACCGCTGCGATGGCGCCATCGTTGACGAGCCGGTACACGACCACTGCGCCAATCACCCCTACGACCTGCGCCGCGCCAGTCGGGATGTGGCCGACTTGGCTGAGCGCGCTGTCTGCGCTCCTGGCCGCCAGAACGGAGAGAACCACTGCGGCACCGCTGAATACGCTGCGGTGCGGATGCCCTGACCCGTTACGTCGCACCCGCACGATCGTGTGCGTGTAGATCAAAACCACCAACAGGGCGGCATACCCGGCCGGCAAGACCAAGACTGCTGCGAACGTCCATACCGACGTGGCATCCACGTACGGGGCATCGACGGCGCGGCTGCGACGAATTCGATCGGTCCGGTCCTCTAGCTCGCCGTGAACGACGCTTAGTATGGCCAGGAGGACGAACCTCGCCAGACCGGTTCCTCCAGGGTGGGCGTGAACTAGCTCTATGACAGTCAGAGTGGCTGCCAGACCCTCGACTACGAGAAGAAGCCCCAGGGCTTGGCGCGGCAATGCCCAGACCGTCCATTCTCGTAGGTGCTTTGTTTGGGCGCGGCTCTTATCGCCGCGGCGGCCTGACGCGATAATCACAACTAGCCGTCCCTCCATCGGCGGCGCAAGGCAACCTTGATAGGCGATGAGTCGTACGCGAGGTTGGTCAGCCTCGTTCATCTTGCCGCAACTCTGCGCGGCATGTCCATAACAGGAGGTGAGTGGCCATGGACAACACCAATTGGGGATAACAACGACTCCGGCCGGGGACGGTACGACGGCGTCTGCTGATTCGTAGTGTCGTCCCGACGGCCGGATATCCACAGGCTCGGTGACCGACGGCGCGTAGGCGTCCGCGATAGGCACGATGTCGCGAGCGGTGGCTACGTCGGGTCGTCGTGTCGTGCGCGCACGCCGGGGTGGCTCAACCCGCGGGTGATTGCCGGGATCGTGTTCGTCCTGGTGGCGACCGATCGGGTAGCAACCTCCCCACATCATCAGGGCTGTTGCAGCCACCGCATGAACCCAAGGTCGCTCTTGCGCACAAGCTGCCTACACCGACGCCGCGATGGCGGCCTCAGCGGGCGAGTCAAGCTGGTATGGCGTCGGCTTGCTCCTGTCCCGCTCCCGATCGAGTGACGCCGGCCAGGCCATTCGTGTCCTCGAGCTCCAGACCCGTGTGCTCGGCGAGAGCTGTCGCCAGCGCCGCCACCGTCGGGTGCTTGTACACGAAGTTGGAGGCGAGCTTGATGTCAAGATCGGACTCCAGGCGGGCTCGCAGTTCGATGGACAGCAATGAGTCGAAGCCAAGTGCTTGCAGCGGAGTTTGGGGATCGAGCGTCGTGTTGCCGAGTCGAAGTACCGCCCGGATGTGATCGACGAGATATGCCTCTAGTGCGACGCGGCGGGCGAGGCTCGGATCGATAGCTTTGATGCCGGCCCAGACGTCGGGCGAGTCGACCCGTTGTCCGGCACCCTGCTCCGGATCGCCGAGGATGAGGCGAAACAGCGAGAACTTCCGTCCAGCAACGGGTATCCAGGTGTCCGGTTCACCGGGAAGCACGCCAGTTCGGGTACGTCCGTGCGCCAACAGCGTTTTCAACGCGTGCGTGCCCTGATCGGTCGGGATGGTCTGGTAGCCGCGGCTGGCGAAGCCAGTCGCTACCCCCGTCTCGCCCCATGGGCCCCAGTTGACCGCGAGAGTGGGCAAACCCTGGGACGCGCGCCAGGCTGCGAATCCATCCAGCCAGGAGTTGGCCGCGGCATAGGCGCCCTGACCTGGGTTGCCGAGCAGGGAGGCCATGGACGAGTACACGGTGAACCAGTCGAGCGTGTGGCTCGTCGTTGCTTCGTGCAGTCGCCACGCACCAGTGACCTTTGGGTGCCAGACCCGCTCGAGTTGGTCGTCGGTGATGTTGGTGATGGCCGCGTCGTCGAGAACCATGGCCGCATGCACGACACCTCGTAGCGGCAGACCGTCCCCGGTGGCCGTGGCGACGAGGCGCTGGGCCGTGCCCGGAGCGGCGATGTCGCCGAGCACGACCGTGATCGGGGTGCCGGCGGTCCGCAGGTCCGCGATCACCTGCTCGCTGTCCTGCGACGGAGCAGTACGGCCGTTGAGTACGACGTGCCCAGCACCGGATTCGGCCAACCAGCGGGCAGTGGCAAGTCCGACGCCACGCAGGCCGCCGGTAATGATGTAGGAGCCGTCCGCGTGAACCACCGGCGGTCCGTCGGGCAGCACAGCCGTGGTGTCACCGGTCTCCGGGACGGTCAGGATCAGCTTGCCGATGTGACTCGCGCCCGCCATGACGCGGAACGCTGTGGTGGCGTCGGCAAGTGGGAACGTCCGATGCGGCACCGGACTGAGCCGGCCCGCGGCGAACTCGGCCAGCACCTCTTGCAGCACGGTGGCGAACAGCGCCGGGCGTGCTCGCTGAAGTTCTATCAGGTCGACCGTGCTCATCGTGATGTTGTGGCGGAACGGCGACAACCCGAGGGATGCATCGGCGATGATGTCGCGTACCCCCAGCTCGACGAACCGTCCGAACGGTTTCAAGGTCTCCAGGCCAGCCCGGATCGCGGGGCCCGACAGCGAGTTGAGAACCACGTCGACCCCCTCGCCGGCGGTGGCGGCCCGTACCTGCTCGGCGAAGTCGAGCGATCTGGAGTCCATCACGTGATCGACGCCCAGGGAACGCAGGTATGACCGCTTCTCCTCGGTGCCGGCCGTAGCCAACACCTCGGCACCGAGGCGCTGGGCGACCGCGACCGCTGCCAGCCCGGTGCCACCGGCCGCGGAGTGGATCAGCACCCGTTCCCCCGCCGCGAGTCGGCCGACGTGGCACAGGGCATACCAGGAGGTGAGGAACACGGCCGGCAGGCCGGCGGCCGCGGCGTAGTCCAACCCAGCCGGCATCGGGGCTACGACCGCCGATGGCACGGTGATGAACGAACCGAAGGCTCCGCCTCGGAACTCGATGGCCAGTGCGGCGTCGCCGGGGCGGACGTTCGTGACACCGGCGCCGACCGCGGTGACCAGTCCGGCGCATTCGAACCCGATGGGATATTCGAGCTCGTCGTTGGGGGGCAGCAGACCCATCGCGGTGAGAACGTCCCGGAAGTTCACGCCGGCGGCGCGGACCCCGATCTCGACTTCACCCGGCCCCGGCGCGCGCCGGCCGGTGGCGACGAGTTCCAGGGCGCCGAGGTCCCCGAGCTGTCCCGCCCGGAGGTGGAACCCGTCCACGCCGTAGCGCACGGTGCGCTTGGTGGCCTGGCTACGCTCGGCGTTCGACAGCGGGGCGTGGATCAGGTGGGCGACGTGACACGTGCCGTCGCGCAGGACGACCTCGTCCTCGGTGCCACCGCTGAGTAGCTCGCGGGCCACACCGTGCAGGCCGTCATCGGCCGGGTCGGCATCCACGTGGGTGGGCCGCATGTCCGGATGTTCGTATGCCAGCACGCGCATCAGGCCACGCACGGCACTCTGGCCCAGGTTGACCGTCTCGTCGGCCTCGACCTGCTGGGCGCCCTGCGTCACGACATATACGCGCGGCGACGCGACGTGGCTGGCCGCCACCGCCTGCACGATCGCGAGCACCCGTCGAGTGCGCCGCAGCGCGTCGGTTGTCGGATCGGCATCGTTGGCCGTCGGGGTGCACAGCACTACCACCGTCTGCGGGACGGTCTGGGTGGCGAACTGTTCGACGAGCGAGTCCCGGGCCGGACCGAACGGGCTGTCGCCCACCGGGATGTCCAGCGTCTGGGCCCGCGCCCCGGCCGTGCGCAGAAGCTCGGCCAGTGCCTGCGCGTTCCCGTCCGATGCGCCGATGACGAGCCAGCTTCCGGTCGGAGTCGACGCGCTCGTCGGCCCGAGACGAGGGCGCCAACCCGTCTCGAAGAACCACTGATCGACACTGGCGTCCCTCCGTGCATCGTGGCTGATCAGCCGGAGGCCGTCGATTTCCACGACCGTTCGGCCCTCCTCGTCCAGCAGCCGCGCCTGTCCGGTCGCACCGCGCGCGTCGACCTGGGTGAGCTGGGCATGGCAGTAGACCGCGGCCCGCGGATCGCCGAGGATCCGAACCGCTTGTATCTCGGCGGGCAGGATCAGGCCGTGTCCACCCTCGCGAGCCAGGCCAACTGCCGCAACTTGCGCGCAGACGTCGAGCAGCGCCGGGTGCAGGAACAACGGTTCGTGTGTCGCGTCGGGCAGCTCCACTCTGGCCCAGACGCTGCTGCCGTCAGCTGCCAGGTGGAGCTCGGTGATGCCGGCGAAGGCCGGACCGTGCTCGATGCCCCGACTGCGCATGTTCTCGTACAGGGACTCAGGCTCGTAGACGACCGGATGTTCCTCGGCCAACGTAGCTACCGAGGTCACCTGCGCACGCGCCGGTGCCGGGACGTGCCGCAGGACGGCGGTGGCATGCCGCACCCAGGCTCCGTCGTCGCCTCGGGCGAAGATCTCACACTCGGCCTGGTTGGTCCCGAGCACGGTGACCGTCGTGCTCAGCTCCGTCGTCTCGGTCGGACGCAGCAGCTCGCGGAACCGGACCCTGGTGATCTCGACCTCGTGCGCGGGGGCGTCGAACACGGCACCGGCCACGGTCAACGCGACGGCACAGTACGCGGCGCCGGGAAACGTCTCATCCGTGTGCACCCGGTGGTCGGTCAGCCAGGGCAGCGCGGCGGTTCCCGCGTCACCCCGCCAGTGGTGCCGGACCCGTTCGCCGGGCAACTCGGCGTGTACGCCGGGGAGACCGGCCGGCCCGCCGCCGGTCACGGACCCGGCAGTCGAGGGCAGGCTGACGTCCACCCAGTGCCGTTTGCGATCGAAGGTGATAGTGGGTGGGTCGGCGAGTTGCCCGTCCGCGTACATCGCGGACCAGTCGACAGCGACCCCGGCGCAATGCGCGGCGGCGAGCTGGGTGCGGAAAGTGGCCAGATCGTCCTGGTCGCGGCGCAAGGTCGCGAGCACGATCGGGTTGTTGATCAGTCCGGACAGCGTGTTCACGACCGCATGGGCGACGACCGGATGAGGTGAGACCTCGATGAACACGTTGTGCCGATCTGCGGCAGCGGCGCTCACTGCCGACCGGAACCGGACCGGGCGACGCAGGTTCGCGCACCAGTAGGCGGCATCGAAACCGGGCACCTGGCCGGGGTCGTCGAGGACGGTCGAATAGAACCGGATGTCGGGGCGTCGAGGGTTCAGGTCGGACAGGGCGGCGGCAAGCTCGTCGAGCAACGGCTCCACCTGGGGCGAGTGTGAAGCGACGTCCACCGCGATCAGGTGCGCGGAAACGCCCCGCGAGTCCCACTCGGCGACCAGCCGCTCGATCTCGTCCGCGGCGCCGGCGACGACGGTGGACCCCGGCGCGGCGAGTACCGCCACTGAGACCGACGCGGCGGCGCCCCTAGCAATGAGCTCAGCCTCTATCTCGGCCTGGTCCAGGCCGATGGTGGCCATGGCGCCGGTACCGCCGATCCGGCTCAACAGCGCCGAGCGCCGGCAGATCACCCGGGCGCCGTCGGCCAGCGACAGCGCCCCGGCCACGACGGCGGCCGCGACTTCCCCCATGGAATGGCCGATGACGCCGGCTGGTTCCACACCGTTCGCGCGCCACGTCGCGGCGAGCGCGACCTGCAGGGCGAACAGCACGGGCTGTACCCGCCCGCATCCGGTGACCGGCTGGCCGGTGCGGACGATGTCGAGTACGGAAAACCCGCTCTCGGCCGCGATCAACGGGTCGGCCTCGGCGAGCGCGGCGGCGAAGACCGGGTCATGTTCCAGTAGCTGGCGGCCCATTCCGGACCACTGCGAGCCCTGCCCGGAGAACACCCATACCGGGCGTCGCGCGACACCGGGGGCAACCTCTCCGGACACCACCCCGCCGTGCGCTTCGCCGCGGGCGAATGACCGCAATCCACCGATCAGCTCGTGGCGTGTCGATGCCACCACTCCCATGCGGCCACGCCCAGCGGAGCGGCGCAGCGCGAGGGTGTGCGCGACGTCACGCAACGGCACGGTCGCGCCGTCGTCCTCGAGCCACCCGGCGAGGCGTTCGGCCGCCGTGGTCAACACGTCGGCGGATCCCGCCGTGACCAGAAAGACCTCGGGCGGGCCGGACGCCGGTGGCGCCGAGGGGGACGCCTTTCGCCGGCCGGCACCGTCTGGAGCGCTTTCCAGCAGCACGTGGGCGTTGGTGCCGGAAAACCCGAAGGACGACACCGCCGCCAATCGCGACGACGTCCGCACGGGCCACTCGGTCAGCTCGGTGGGGACAAAGAAACGGGTCTGTTCGGGGGCGATCACCGGGTTCCAGCGAGTGAAGTGCAGGTTACGCGGGATCTGCCCCTGCTCGAGACACAGCACGGTTTTGATCAGACCGGTGATTCCTGATGCGGTTTCCAGGTGACCGAGGTTGGTCTTCACCGATCCCAGGGCACACCTGTCCCGCCCGGTGCCGTACACCTCCGCGAGACTGGCGAACTCAACCGGATCACCGACCGGAGTGCCGGTACCGTGCGTCTCGATCAACCCGACGTCACCGGGGTCGACTCCGGTGCGCTTCAGCGCGTCCTGGAACAGGGCCGCCTGAGCGGCAGCCGACGGGGCGGCCAGCCCCTCGGAGCGGCCATCCTGGTTGACCGCCGAGCCGCGCACCACCGCCAGTACGCGGTCGTCATCTCGCACCGCGTCGGCCAGGCGCTTGAGCACGATGACGCCGCACCCCTCACCGCGCACAAAGCCGTCCGCGGCGGCGTCGAAGGCATGGCAGCGAGCGGTCGGGGACAGCATCCCCATCCGAGCGAACGAGTTCGTCGCCCGGTCTCCGAGGATGAGCGTGACGCCAGCGGCCAGCGCGAGGTCGCACTCGCCGGCGCGCAGAGCCTGACTCGCCAGGTGTACCGCCACGAGCGAGGATGAGCAGGCCGTGTCGAGGGTGACGGACGGGCCGTGCAGACCCAGCAGGTAGGAGATCCGACCGCTCGCCACGCAGTGCCCGTTCGTCAGGACTGAGCCCTCGAGGTCCTGGGGCTGCCCGGCGAGGATGTCCATGTACTCGTTGTAGCTCATCCCGGCGAATACCCCGGTCGAGGTGCCGTCGAGTTGCGTCGGCGGGATCCCGGCGTGTTCCAACGCCTCCCAGCTCACCTCCAACAGCAGGCGATGCTGCGGATCGAGTACATCCGCCTCGCGGCGGGAAACCCCGAAGAAGTCGGCGTCGAAGCCAGCCACGTCGCGCAGGTAGCCGCCGGTGCGAAGATGCTCACTCCCGTTCTCCGCATTCCCAGCGCCCGCTCCCATCCCCGGCTCCATGCGGTCGGGTTGGCGCGGTTCTACCGCGTCGCGGCCTTCGACCAACAGCTGCCACAGCGCGGCCGGCGTGTTGGTGTCGCCAGGCAGTCGGCACGCCATGCCGACAATGGCGATCTGATTCCGGTTCGTGTCGTACTCATATTGGTTCACTGGGCACTGCCTCTCGTGGCAACGTAATTCCACAGACCGAAGATCTAAGGGGCATTCGGGCTGCCGAGCAGGACCGCGCTCCGCACCCCGCCGACCTGGTAGTTGAAACTCAGCGCGTAATCGAACTCCAATGGCCGGGTGCGCACGCCGGGAACCGGATCGAATATGATGTCGTCGGCCGGCTCCTCGCAGTTCGCGGTGGGGCATACCTCATCCCGCTCCATCATCAGCAGCGTGAGGGCCACGCCGAGATTTCCAGCCGGAGCACCGTTGTGGCCAAAGCTGGCCTCGTGGGAAGTCATGAGCACGTCGGAAGCGGCCGGGCCGTATAGCTGTGTTATCGCGTCGACCTCTACAGCGGTCACCACGGCGCCTCCGTCGCTAGCGCCGTGCACATAAGGAATCTGGTCGATAGTCCACCGGTCCTGCAGACATTTCCGCGCCGCTGCCGCCAGCGCGGATCCCGTGATGTCACCTGCCAGCGGGTTGGCCAGCCCATCGCGGGTCATGGCCTGGGCGAGAACTTGGCCGTATTGGTGGGCGCCGCGCCGACTCGCGTGGGCCCGACTCTCCAGGATGAGCGTCACCGCGCCGTCGCCGTAGTTGATGCTTCCTGCGCGCCTGTCGTAGGGCCGCATGATTCCATCCATAGGCTGCCGCGTGATGACGTCCTTCGGCATCTCAGGCTGATGATCGCGGTGGGAATCGGCCGCCGATTGCTGGGCCATCTCCAGTAGCCGCTGCGCCTTCCGTACGATGTCGACATTGAAAACGTCGACGCCGGTCACCACCGCGATATCAACCTCACCGGTGGCAATCAGGAGCCGCGCGATACCGAGTTGCACCGCGGACGACGTGCAACCGGAGGACACCGTGAAGGAGGGTGCGGTTGTTCGCGTAAAGGCGGCTTGTACGAGTGCGACATCCGAAGGAGTGACAGCCTGCTCGCCCGAAATGAAAAGATCTATTGCACCTTGTGCGGTAATCGTTTCCGGATCGGCCTGAATCATCGCCTGGTAACTGTCGAAGTTGGCGTCGATTGAGCCCCGGCCGACCAGAATCGCGGCAGCGGTAAGATCACCGGAACGCGGATCAAGCTTGGCGTCCAGGCACGCCTCGGCGAACGACACCAGACCAAACCGATGTGCGTCAGTAAAATGCCGCGCGAATACCCCAGGAATGTCCGGCAGCCGTGCGACGAAAGCCTCATCGGACAGGTTTACGGAGCCATAGTAGACGCCGTCGCCGGACACAGACGTACGTCCGTAACCGGCGATCGCCCACACGTCATCGACGGTGAATACCGGCCCGCCGATTCCGGGCAGGCAGAAGCCCATACCAGTGACTATTGCGTCCCGTGGATGCACTCCGGTACGAGCATTCGTCGCCGATGCTGCGGTCATGACACACACTCCTTGTTCGGACGAATCATCATTTTGGATCGTGACCGAATCAGGCCACGTCTTGTCGGCCTTGGCAATCTCACGGTAACCATCACAACGATGGCGGAAGTTCTGGATAACAAACGACGGCGTTCAGTTCAGTTGCTGTTCAGCCGCGACGAGGCTGGATCGAGTACTGCTGGCTATAAACAGTCGTCTACCACGGCTGGTCAGGTGTTCTCAGCGGATCGTCGAAGCTGCTATCCAGCTGGGTCAGGTCCACAGGATGATTTCTAGATTGAAACGGGTCTGGAGGGTCGACTAGTTCGGTGCCGGTCGCCGTTTCATTGCGCGACGCGGCTATCGACTCGGCGGCGGGGGAATACACGCATACGGCCGAGCGCATGTTTTTCGCGGATGATATCCAGACGTGGTAGCTGCAGGAAGGCGTCTTTGCCATATCGCAGCCTCGCTCGACGGTCGGTTACCTAGTCGGCAGGCAGCATTCCATTGTTCGTAGGCCACCGAGCCGAGTCGGTTTTACCGGAGCTGGCGACCTCGTCCCGCCCGGTCTTTGACTACTGGCCGCTTGTAGCGCCCCCTCCCTGGCCGGACCATCCATTCGCTTGCACAACGCATCCCCCGACCGTTGCTAAGTTCGAGCCCTGTCTTGGCCTCTGTGGTAGGCCCACTTCGGACCTATAGCGATAAATATGTACTCGCTTTTCTTACGCCTATTACGGCAAGTTGCGCAAGTTGCTTCCTTAGTTCCTTACGTCACGAAACTCTTAGGCGGCAGTCGCCTGCTCACCGTAGTCGCGGTGTTATGACCGTTGCGACGCGGCGGTCCGAGAGTTGGCCCGCCATACGCCGGTGGATGGTCTTTGCAGCACGTGCGGCTCGAGCGGGCCGTGTGTGACCTGTGAGCGTGCGGAACTGGTCGCGTGGCGGGCGATGCAGGTCGAGCACGAGCCCGGCGAGGATGCCGGTGCCCATCCTGTTGCGGGTGGCGCCGACGTCAGGTCAGTCGTCCTCGGTGTCGCACGCGTAATCCACAGGGCGGCTGACCCGTCTCGTGGGAGTGTCCGCGATAGGGCACGATGTCGCGAGTGGTGGCTACGTCGGTGTCGTCGGGTGGGTCGCGCACGCCGGGGTGGCTCAACCCGCGGGTGATCGCCGGGATCGTGCTCGTCCTGGTGGCGACCGTGGTGGGTGCGCTCGTGGTCGGGCGGGCCCAGCGGACGGACCGGGTGTGGTCGACCACCCGAGCGCTGGCTCCCGGCATCGTGTTGCGCGCCGACGATCTGCAGTCGGTGGACGTGCGCCTGCCGGGCGACGGGGCGCGCTACGTTGCGGCCACCGACAGGGACAAGCTGGTCGGTCTGACGGTCAATCGGGCGCTCACGGCGAACGAGTTGCTGCCCAGGTCCGCGCTGAGCGGCACCGGTGCCGGTACCACGATCAGCGTGCCGTTGCCGAGTGGCGCCGCGCCGCCGGTGGCGCGTGGCCAGCGGGTGCGGCTGTGGCTGTCGACGCAACGGTGCAAGGCGGTCGTGGTGCTGGCCGATGTCGCCGTGCAGGACGTGACGAACACCGGCGGCGGCACGTTCGGTACCGGCAACGGCGAGACGGTCGTGCTGCGCGTGCCGTCGAACGATGCCTCGCGGGTCGTCCAGGCGCTGGGCATCGACTCGGCCGTGGTGCGGGCCGCGGTGCTCACCGGCCCGTCGAGCCCGGAGGCGCAGTCCGGCAGCCTGGCGAGTTGCGCCGGCGCCTAGTGTCCTGAGTCAGAAGTTCCTATCGCCACCTCCGGCGCCCAGCTGCACGCTGGCGGCGTTGTCCTCGTCGCCGATACAACAGCGGTATCGGCTCTTCGTCCGCCTTGCCAGCGCACACCTGGATCACCGGATCTGGCGACGAACCTCTGACTCAGGACACTAGGCCGTGACCGGGTGACGGTCCAGTCCGGTCACGAAGGACGGCAGCTGCGCCTCGACGATCGGTAGCACCTCGGCAACGGTGACGTCGCGGCCCAGTTCGCGGGACAGCGAGGTGACCCCGGCGTCGGCGATGCCGCACGGGACGATGCGGTCGTACCACGTCAGGTCTGGATCGCAGTTGAGCGCGAACCCGTGCATCGCGACCACGCGGCGCACCCGGACCCCGATCGCGGCGATCTTGCGATCCGGGTCGCGCAGCCAGACTCCGGTGCGCCCCTCGACTCGTTCGGTCAGCACACCTAGCGCCGCGCACACGTCGATGAGCAGCTGCTCCATGGCCCGCACGTAGGCCACGACGTCCAGCGGACGGGGTAGCCGCACGATCGGGTAGCCGACGAGCTGGCCCGGGCCGTGCCAGGTGATCAAGCCGCCGCGGTCGACGTCGACGACCGGCGTGCCGTCGACCGGACGGTGCTCGGGCAGGGTGCGCTTGCCCGCGGTGAACACCGGCGGGTGTTCGAGCAGCAGCACGGTGTCCGGCGCCGTACCGTCGACCACCGCCGCGTGCAGATCGCGCTGTTGCTGCCAGGCGTCCTCGTACGGAACCAATCCGGCCCGGATGATCTCGAGGTCGCTCACCACACCAGCGTAACGACCGTGCCGGGCACAATGCCCGAGTGGAGCTGCGCCAGCTGGAGTACTTCGCCGAGGTCGCCGAGCTGCTGAACTTCGGCCGCGCCGCCGAGCGCCTGCACGTCGGCCAACCAGCGGTCAGCCAGCAGGTCCAGCGCCTGGAGCGCGAGCTCGGCCAGCCGCTGTTCGACCGCTCGGCCCGGACGGTCCGGCTCACCGAGGCCGGCCAGCGACTACTGCCCGAGGCCCGGGCCGTGCTCGCCGCGGTGGAGCGGGCCCGGGCGGCCGCGCAGGGTGGGCCGACGTCCGGCCCGCTGCGGTTGGGCACCAGCACCGGGCTGGGCGAACGGCTCGAGCAGGTGTTGGAGGCGATGCGGCGGCTGGCCCCGGGCGTGCCCGTCGAGCTGGTCAACGCCTCGACGCGGGCCCGCCTGGAGCGGGTGCGGGCCGGGCAGTTGGACGCGACGTTCGTCCGTGGCGCGAGCGCGGTCACCGGTCTGGACCTGATCCCGGTGTGGCAGGACCAGTTGGTGGCCGCGCTGCCGGCCCGACACGAGCTGGCCGGTCAGGGCGCGGTGGCCATCGAGCAGCTGCGGGAGCTACCGCTCAAGATCGCTCGGCGCCGAGACAACCCGCCGCTCGTCGATCTCGTGCTCACCGCCTGTGCCGACGCCGGCTTCGAACCGGTGCTCGGCCCCGCGAACGACCGGCTCGAGGACACCCTGGCCGAGATCGGCACCGGGCCGCCGTGCTGGACCGTGGTCTACGAGTCGCATGCCCGTGTGCTGCGCTCGTCGCGACTCGCCTTTCGACCCTTGCGCCCCGCGCTGTACCTGCCGACGATGCTGGCCGTGCCCGAGTCGGCGACGTCGCGTTCGCTCGCTCCGCTGTTGCGAGCCTGCAGCGAGGCGGCTGATCACGAATCGTGATGGCTGGGCATCGAGTTCGCGTCTGGATCCCGGACGGCGGACGGGATGAGATGGAATCACCAATCAGCAAAGGAGATTCTGATGCCCATCATCACCGTCCAGCAGGGACCGCGCGACGTCGAGCTCAAGCGCAAGCTGGTGCGTAACCTCACCGATGCCATGGTCGACAGCTACGGGATCCCGGCCGAGGCCGTGCAGGTGTGGATCCACGAGACGCCGCCGGACAGCTGGGGCGCCGCCGGCAAGCTCACCGCCGACTAGCTACTTCAGCAAGCGCGTGTCCAGGCGGGTCTCGACGGCTGACCCGTCGGGACCGCGTTCGACGTAGTAAGCGCTCTTGCCGTCGACCTCGGTGAGCGCCTCGACCATCTCGGTGCCTCGGTAGAGCACGCCCGCCCCGTCGTCGGTGGCATACCCGGCGGGAAGCGTGCCGTCGGCGATCAGCCGCTGGAACAGCGGACGGCGCTGTTCCTCGTTGTCGTAGTGCACTCCGTTGGAGTAGGGGAGGAAACCGAGCCCATTGGTGACGGCCCGCAGGTCCGGGCCGAACGAGTCCGTGGTGCCACCGGCGTGCCAGCAGATCGACCCGGCGGAGACACCGGTGAGGACGACGCCGGCCTGCCACGCCTCGCGCAGGACGACGTCGAGTCCGTGCAGCCGCCACAGCGCGAGCAGGCCGGCGACGCTGCCGCCGTAGACCCAGATCACGTCCTGGCCGAGCAGGTGTTCGCGCAGGTCGTCGACGCTCGGCATCGGCAGCAGTGCGACGTGCGAGGGCGCCAGCCGCCACTGGAGCGCGGCCTCGTAGAACGTCGACACCACGGCGGGGTTGTCGCCCATCGCCGTGGCGAGCAGGCACACGCGCGGCGCCCGGCCGGTCACGCCGGCCAGGTCGATGGCGTACTCGGTGAGCGGGGCGAACTCCCATCGGATGCGGCGACCGGCAGTCATGCCCCCCGAGGTCGCGAGGATGGTGGGATGCGCAGCTGGCATCTCCGCACCCTATGCGAAGGACTTGTTGCCGGCCGAGCGGCAATGCCCTGAGACGAGGTTCCGGGTCCGTTCGGGGGGATCCCCGATGCCGACGAGCAGCTCGTCCAAGAATGGTTATGGCCATGCGAATTCGAACCAGATTGATCACGGTGGCGGCCGCCGCGCTGACGGTGCTGCCGCTTCTGTCCGGGGTGGCCGCGCCCGCCGCCCCGAGCCCCGCCACGGTCCAGCTGTCTTTGCCCCGCCCGACCGGATCGGACGCGGTCGGCCTCGACACGCTGCATCTGGTCGATGCGAGTCGGCCGGATCCCTGGGTGCCGCAATCGGGTCCGCGGCAGCTGATGGTGTCGATGTACTACCCGGCGCTGCCGCTGACCGGGCGTCCGGCGCCGTACCTGAGCCTCGCCGAAGCGCAAGCCCTGATCACCTTCGCCGACCTCGACGAGGTGATCTCGGCGACCACCCTCGCTGGCACGAGAACGTGGGCTCGGATCGGGGCGGTTCCGTTGCCCGGCCGCTATCCGCTGGTGGTGCTCTCGACCGGCTTCTCCGTCCCGCGCTACGAGCTCACCGGGCTGGCCGAAGACCTGGCCAGCAAGGGATTCGTCGTCGCGTCCATAGATCACGCGTACGAGTCCACGGCGACGCAATTCCCCGGTGGCATCCTGCCGTGCGTCGCCTGCGACGCGCTCAAGGCCGGAACGATCAGCCACCAGGCAATCGCGCAGAACCGAGCCCGGGACGTGTCCTTCGTACTCGACGAGTTGGTCGGGCCTGGCCGGGCGTGGCCGCGTGCCGGCCTGATCGATCCCGCGCGGATCGGGATGGCCGGCCACTCCATCGGCGGCGACGCCACAGCAGCAACGATGGAGGTCGACCGGCGCGTGCGGGCCGGAGCGAGCCTGAACGGACCGTTCACGCCGGTCATCCCCGCCTCGGGCCTGGATCGTCGGCCGTTCCTGATGTTCGGCGACGCGGACGCGGAAGCCCCGGGCGTCGACCCGACCTGGGACGCCAGTTGGCCCAATCTCGACGGATGGAAGCGCTGGCTGACCGTCACGCCCGGAGACCACTACATCGTCACCGACCTGGACTACCTGGTGAACCAGTCCGGAGGCCTGTCGATACCGGGTGCCGAGCGCTCGATCAAGATCACGCGAGCCTATGTCACGGCGTTCTTCGAGCAGTCGCTCAAGGCGATCCCGCGACCGTTGCTCGACCGGCCGTCGAAGGCGTATCCCGAGGTCGTCTTCCACACGCCCTAACGCTTCTGAGGTTGTCCGAGGCGCAGCCTGTGGATAACCGCCGACGCCGAGCGGCCGGATTCTCTACCGTTTCGGCCATGACCTGGACGGTGCCCGGCTACGTGGTGGAGGAGCTGCTCGGTTACGGCGGCTCGGGCGAGGTGTGGCGCGGACACGCGAGCGCCACCGGGACGCCGGTTGCTCTCAAGCGGCTTCCGGTCGGCGATGCGGCCCAGGTACAGGCCGCGCGCGCGGAGGCGGCGTTGGTGTCGACGCTCGATCATCCGCACCTGATCCGGCTGCACGAGCTCGTCCCGGTCGAGGCCGGCGTGGTGCTCGTGCTCGATCTCGCCGGCGGTGGTTCACTGGCCGATCTGCTCACGCGGCGGGGTCGGTTGACACCGGGCGAGGTGATCACCGCCTTGTCGCCGATCGGCGCCGCTCTCGCATACGCGCACAACGAGGGCGTCGTGCACGGCGACGTCACCCCGGCGAACGTGTTGTTCACCGAGATCGGCCTGCCGCTGCTGGCCGATCTCGGGGTGGCGCGCATCGTCGGCGACGACGCCCCGGCGCGCAGTACGCCGGCGTATGTCGATCCGGCGGTGGCGGCCGGGTGCGCCCCGGGGGCCGCCAGCGACGTCTTCATGCTGGCCGCAGTGGCGGTGCATGCGCTCACCGGATCCCCGGTGTGGACGGGGGTCAACCCCGAGGACACGATCGCGCGGGCGGCGGCGGGCGACGTCGGCGATCTGGCGTCCCGGCTCGCGCAGCTGCCGCCCGACCTAGCCACCCTGCTCCAGCGGGGGCTGAGCATCCAGCCCCACCTGCGCGGCAACGCAGCCGAATTCGCGCTCGACCTGCGGCACTGCGGCGAGCCGGCCCCGGTCGAGCTGTCGGCAGGGGCCCTGGCGCTCGTGGACCCGCCCGGCCGCGCCGACGAGGTGGCGGCTTCCGGAGATCCGGCGCGGCCGACCTTCACCCGTCCGGGCTACGACGCTCCGATCTCGAATCCGGCCCAGCTCACCCACGGCGTTCGGGCGGCCCTGCGGGCCCCGGTTCCGCAGCGACGCTCCCGCGTCGTCGACCGGCTGCGGCACCCCGCGATTCGGATGACCGCGCTGGTTGTCGTCCTGCTCGCGATCGGTGGCGCGCTCGTCGTCCGGGGGATGGCGGGTCACCCGGCGGCGCAGCCCCGTCGGCCGGCGCCGGCGACGACCGGGCCGGTAACGGCTGGGCCGGCGACGACCGGGGCGGTAACGGCCGCGCCGGCGACGAGCCCGGCGGCTCGCGCCGCGGTCCTGCTGCGCGATCTGGATCGCATCCGTGAGCTCGCGTTCGCCCGCCGCCAGGTCGCACTGCTCGCCCGTGTCTACGTGTCCGGGCCACTGCTCACACAGGACGCGGCGCTGCTGCAACGCGTGGTGCCCGCCGGCTGCGGCCTGGTGGGCGTCCACACCACCTACGCGCAGCTGCAGGCCGACGTGGTCGACGACCGGCTGGTGCTCGCCACCACGGCGACCCTCGCGCCCTCGACGCTCACCTGCCACGCCACCGCGTCCAGCGGCGCGGCGGGGGAGAAGCCGACGAGGTTGCGCATCGAGTTGGTTCACCGTCCCGACGGCTATCGAATAGCCAGCCAGCAGAAGGTGTAGCTGAGCAACTGGCGATGATCTTCCTGCGTGTCTGGCCCTGGGGGGCAGCCCGTGCAGGAAGATCGCGAAGTCGTCGCTACCGGGGGGCGGTTTCGGGTACGCCGAGCTCGGCGAACAGGGCCCGGGCGTCGACTCGGCACTCGGCGGCGCTGACGCAATCGCCGAGCTCGCCGAGCGCGTCGCTGATCCCTTCCAGGGCGCGGGCCTGCTCGTAGGGCTCGCCGAGCTCGCGGGCCAGCCGCAGCGCCGCCCGGTGATGCTCGAGCGCCTCTCCGGGACGCGACATCGCCCGGCTGACGTCGCCCAGCCCGTTGAGGGCGCCGATCTCGACGTGGCGTTGCCCGATCTCGCGGGCGATGGCCAGCGCGCGCTGCTCGTGCAGTGTCGCCTCGTCGTGGCGCTGCCGTTGCAGGTAGACCCGGCCGAGGTTGCTCAGCGCCTCGGCCTCTCGGGCGCGGTAACCGACCTCGCGGAAGATCTCGACGGCGCGCCGGTGATGGTCGTGTGCCCGGTCGACGTCCTGCCAGCGCAGGTGGATCTTGCCGAGCTCGTCGAGGGCCTCTCCCTCGCGGACCCGGTTGCCGATCTGCCGGGCGATCTGCAGCGATTCCTGCAGGAGGTCGTGGGCCTCGTCCAGTTGCCCGCAGCGGATGAGCACGCTGCCGAGGTTCAGCAGCGCGTTGGCCTCGGCACTGCGGTCGGCGATCTCGCGGCGGATGGCGAGTGCCTTGCGGTGGTGCTCGAGGGCTTCGGCGTAGCGACCCCACGACTCGTAGACGATGCCGAGATTGCCGAGCACCTTCGCCTCGCTGCCGCGGTCGGCGACGTCGCGGCACACGCGCAACGACGCGCGCAGCCGGTCGAAGGCGTCGTCGTAGCGACCCTGCTGCCAGTACGCGCAGCCCAGGGTGTTCAGCGACGCGGCGACGCCCGCCCGGTCGCCGATCTTGCGCCGGATCTGCAACGCCTGCCCGTACCGCTCGATCGCCTCGTCGAGCCGACTGAGCATGAAGTAGGTGGTGCCGAGGCTCATCAGCGCTCGCGTCCGCGCGTCCTGGTCGCTGAGGGCCGTGGCCGAGCCCAGTGCGTGCTCGTGGACGACCAGGGACTCGGTGAGGTGGGCGCCGACGTGCAGGTACTGCTCGAGCGACTGGCTCAGGCCGACGACCTGTGCGTGCTCGGCGTATTCGACCGCCTGGGTGACGATCGCGGCCAGGTTGGCGCGCAGCCCGTCCAGCCAGGCCAGGGCTGGGTCGGGTTCGGCGAACTCCGGCATCGGCGCGGGCGTGCGCGGCGGGCGTGGGCGGAGCTCCTGCCCGTACGGGAAGGCGACGGACATCGCGGTGATCGACGCCTGCAGGTAGTAGTCGAGCAGACGCCGAACGGCCGCTCGGCGGTCGGCGTCGGGCTCGACGATCAGCGCGTGCTCGGCGGCGTAGGCCCGGAGCAGGTCGTGCATCGTGAACCGGTCGCGCCCGACGACATCGACGAGATGCGCCGCGCGCAGCACCGCGAGCAGGCGCCGCGCCTCGGGCAGCGAGCAGTCGGCGAGCGACGCGGCGGCGTGGTAATCCCACTCAGCCGCGGATACCAACCCGAGCAGGCGGAACATCCGGGCCGCCTCGGGAGTCAGGGCCCGGTAGGACCAGGAGAACACTCCGCGGACCGCGGTGTGCGGGTCGTCGCCCGCGGTGAGGGCGTCGAGCCGGGACCCGTCGCGCAGCTCGGCCACCATGTCGCGCACCGGGTGGTCGGCGATCCGCTCGGCCGCGATGCGCAGCGCCAGCGGCAGGCCGGCGCACAACCCGGCGAGCTCGTGGATCGCGCCGGTCTCGGTGGGGCTCACCGCGTCCGGCCCGAGCACGCCGTGCAGCAGCGCCACCGCGTCGTCTTCGGACAGCCGCGACAGCCCGACCCGGGCCGCACCGTCGCGCGCGATCAGGCCGGCGAGATCGTCGCGGCTCGTGACCAGCACCAGGCTGCTGGACGTCCCGGGCAGCAACGGCCGGACCTGATCCGGATGACAGGCGTTGTCGAGCACGATGAGCATGCGCCGGCCGTCGATCAGTGAGCGGTACATGCCGGTGAGGGCGTCGAGATCGAGCGGGATCTCGGCTCCCGGGAGGCCGAGCGTGCGCAGGACGCCGGCGAGTGCCTGCGCCGCCCGCACCGGACGGTCGAGGTCGTAACCGCGCAGGTTGACGTAGATCTGCCCGTCGGGGAACCGATCGAGGACGCGATGCGCCCAGTGCACCGCGAGCGCCGTCTTGCCGACGCCCGCCGTACCGGCGATCACCGCCACCGACAACCCGTCCTCGCCACTCAGCAGGGCGTCCAGGCGAGCCAGGTCGCCGGTGCGCCCGGTGAAGCCGGGGACGTCGGGCGGCAGATGGCGGGGGACCGGTACCGGCGGGACCCGCGACGTGGACTCATCGCCGGCCAGAACGGCGGCGTGCACCTTGCGCAGCTCGTCGCCCGGGGCGATACCGAGCTCGGAGACCAGCGCCCGCCGGGCCGTCTCGTACGCCGAGAGCGCGTCGGCCTGCCGTCCGGCGCGCCACAACGCCACCATCAGCTGTGCCCACAGGTGTTCGCGCAGCGGATGCGCAATCGTCAACGCCCGCAGGTCGGCCAGCAGCTCGGCGTGCCGGCCGAGACTCAGGTTCGCCTCGACCCGATGCTCTTGCGCCTGCAGGTAGAGCTCGACCAGCCGCGGCACGTCACGGCTGTGCAGCTGGTCGGAGTCGACGTTGCCCAGCGGGTTGCCCCGCCACAGCGCGATCGTCCGATCGAGCAGCGCGGCCCGCTCACCGGCGTCGTCCGTGCCGACGGCCTGGCGCAGCAGCTCCTCGAAGGTCGTCAGGTCCAGCTGGCCGGGTTCGACGTGGATCAGGTAGCCCCCCGGCAGGGTGTCGATCAGCCGGCCGTCGTCGCCGAGGAGCTGTCGCAGCCGCGTGACGTAGGTCTGTATCGCCCGCCGGGGATTGTCCGGCTGCGCGTCGGCCCACAGGTGATCGGCGATCTGGGTGAGCGAGGTCGGCTGGTTGGCCTGCAGCAGCAGGGTGGCGAGCAGCGTCCGCAACTTCGCGGCCGGGATCGGCACGGACCGGCCCGCTCGTCGTGCATCGAGTGGGCCGAGTACGCGAAATTCCATCGGCGGCATGGATCCGTTCGAGCTCCTCGCTCACAGGTCGCTGACAGCGTAGGCACAGGGATGAATGCCCGGGGACACCGAGACGAAGTTGATATCGATCAGGGCCCGGCGGCACACGGCAGGGCGATTTCGGCGCGAAGGTGGTCCGCCTCCCGTACGCCGAGGCTCGCGAACTCACGCAGGGCGCGCGTCCGGCTCCTCTGCGCACCGTCGTCGTCGCCCAGATCCTGCCGGGCGGCGCCCAGGCCGGCCAGCGCCCGGGCTTGCTCGTACCGGTCGCCGAGCTCGCCAGCCAACGCCAGCGCCGACTCGTGGCTGGCCCCGGCCTGCGCCGGGCGACCGGCGAGTCGCAACGATTCACCGAGCGCGTTGTGGGCGCGCACCTGGCCGCGCCGGTGGCCGATCTGCTGCGCGGTGATCAGTGCCCGCTCGTGCCGCTCGAGCGCCTCGGCGGTACGGCCGCGGCACGCGTCGATTGATCCGAGGCCGGTCAGGCAGCTGGCCTCCCGGGCGATGTCACCGATCTCGCGGAACAGCCTCATGGCCTGCTGGTACTGGTCGTAGGCAACGGCGTTGCGGCCCTGCCGCCGGCTCGCGTCGCCGAGGTGCTCGAGCGCCGACGCCTCCCGGTGCCGGTCGCCGATGTCGCGGGCGACGCGAAGCGCCTGCTGCAGATGCTCCAAGGCCAGGCTGTCGTCGCCGAGGCGTCCGTACAGGCTGCCGGTGCCGATCAGCGCGTCGGCCTCGGTGGCCCGATCGCCGATCTCGCGGAACAACGCCAACGCTTGACGCACGTGGTCCAGCGCGACCCGGTACCGCCCCTGGTACTGGGTGACCTCGCCCAGGCTGCCCAGCGCCCGGGCCTCCAGGCTGCGGTCACCGGCCGCGCGGGCGAGCGCGAGCGCCCGTTGGAAGGAGTCGAACGCGGCGTCCCATTGGCCGCGTTCCAGATGGATCAGCCCGATGCTCTGCACCGTGTCGGCCTCGGCGCCGTGATCGTCGGCCTGCCGGACGAGCGCGAGGGCGCGCTGCAGCTCGTCGTTCGCGTCGTCGAAGCGTCCCAGGCGCAGATGGGTACGGCCCAGGTTGTGCAGCGCCAGCCCGCGTTCGGCGTCGGTTCGCGCGCACCGCATTGCCTGGCCGTGTACCGCGAGCAGATCCGTGTGGTGGGCGCCCACGAACAGGTAGCGGTGCAGCGTTGCCGCCAGGGTGATCGCGTGTTCCGGCCAGCCTTGGTCGGCGGCCTGCAGGGTGGCCGCGACGAGCGCCGACCGTTGCCCGTCGAGCCAGGCGAGCGCCGCCTTGGCGTCACACGGCGGGTGCACCGATACCGCCGCCGGAACCGCCGGACGGCGATGCCGCTCGAAGGCGAAGGCGGCGTCCATCGCCAGAGCACTGGCCTGGACGTAGTAGTCGAGCAGCCGCCCGATCGCTGCCCGGCGTCCGGCCCGCGTCTCGTGTGCCTGCGCGCGGTCGGCGGCGTAGGCGCGCAGCAGGTCGTGCATGACGTATCGGCCGTCGTGTCGAACCTCGATCAGGTGGGCTGCTGCCAAGGCTGCGAGTTGCCGGCGGGCCTCGGCGAGGGTGGAGCCGGCCAGCGCCGCGGCGCAGGGGGCGTCCCAGCTGCCTCCGGGCACGAGGCCCAGCAGCCGGAACAGGTGGGCCACCGGCTCGGACACCGACCGGTAGGACCACGACAGCACGACGTCCACGGCGCTGTGCGCATCGCCCTCCGTAGCGAGCGCGTCCAGCCGGGGCTGCGCACTGAGCTCGGCGACCGCTTCGGACGCGGAGGCCTCGACGCGCGTCGCGACGCGATCGGCGGCGATGCGCAGGGCGAGGGGCAGGCGGTCGCACAGCTGCACGAGCTGATCGAGCGTGGCGTCGTCGTGGTCGCTGGGCGGTAGCAGGTGGCGCAGCACGCCGGTCGCGTCGCCGTGGCTGAGCCGGTCGACCCGGACCCGGACGGCGCCGTCGCGGGCCACCAGGCCGGCGAGGTCGTCGCGGCTGGTCACCACGATGCGGCACGACGGCGTACCCGGCAGCAGGGGCCGGATCTGATCCGGGTTGCTCGCGTTGTCCAGGACGATCAGCACCTCGCGGTCGACCAGCCGGGACCGTAACAGCGCCCCCCGGGCGTCCTCGCCCGCGGGTACGTCGCTGCCCGAGACGCCGACGGCGCGCAGCAGCAGTTCCAGCGCGTGGCCAGAGCTCATCGGCCGGCGCGGGTCGTAGCCGCGCAGGTTCAGGTAGAGCTGGCCGTCGGGGAAGCGGGACGCCACCCGGTGCGCCCAGTGCACGGCCAGCGCGGTCTTGCCCACGCCGGCCGTTCCGGTGAGGACGCAGACCGCGGGCTGCCCGGTCAGGTACTCGTCGAGCTGTGCGAGCTCCGCCATCCGGCCGGTGAAACCCCGCACGTCAGGCGGCAGCTGCCGCGGGCGCGCGGCCGGCCGGTTGCCGCCGTGGCGGTCACCGGCCTGCAGCGCGGCGTGCGTGGCCCGCAGCTGCTCGCCCGGATCGATACCGAACTCGTGCACCAGTCGTCCACGGGCGGCCTCGAAGGCCAGCATCGCGTCCCCGGTGCGGCCGCACCGATCCAGGGCGAGCATCAGCTGCACCCAGAAGCGTTCGTGCCACGGATAGGCCGTGGTGAGTTCGACCAGCTGGGGCACGAGCTCGTGCTGCTCCCCGAGGCGCAGGCCGGCGTCCATGCGGCGCTCCTTGGCCAGCAGCCAGCGCTCGATCAGCGGGGCGACGTCGTGCGCGTGCAGGACGTCGGACTCGACGTTGGACAGCGGCTGCCCCCGCCACAGCCGGTCGGCTTGATCCAGCAGGGCGACGGATTCCTCGGGGTTCTCGCCCGCCATGGCCCGGTCGAGCAGCGCCCCGAAAACGGTCAGGTCGAGCTGGTCGCAGTCGAGCTCGATCAGGTAACCGTCGGGTTGGGTCCGGATCAGATCGCGGTGCTCACCCAGCGTGTCGCGCAGCCGGGTCACGTGGGTGTGGACGGCCCGGCGGGGGTTGCTCGGTGCATCGTCTCGCCACAGCCGTTCCGCGATGCAGGCGACCGACGTGGGCTGGTTCGCGCGCAACAGCAACGTGGCGAGCAGCGTGCGCTGCTTCGCCGCGACGACAGGCACCGACCGGCCGTCCGTTACGACCTCGAGCTGGCCGAGCACGCGAAACTCCACCGGCGCTCCTCACTGTGTGTGCACGGTGAGAGTAGGTCGGCTCTCGGCGGCTCGGCTACTTCTCGAGGTCCCGGCGCACCGATGAATGCGTTACGACACCGTCCTGAAACCGGCGTCCGCTCGCTCGCCATTCGGACAACGTCACCCGGACGACAGGACCTTGCGGAGGGTCGGTTCGAGCTCGGTGTCCCGGAACTCGAACCCCGCGCCGGAGAGCTTGGCCGCCCGAGCGCGCTGCCCACCCAGTACGTCGGCCGCGAACTCGCCGAGGACGAGACGCAGCGCGAAGCCCGGCACCGCGACGAAGGCCGGGCGGTGCATGACCCGGGCCACGGCGTGCATGAGCTCGGCGTTGCGCGCGGGGTTCGGTCCGGTCAGGTTGACCGGCCCGCTGACGTCGGAGTCGATCAGGAACCGGATCGCGGCCACCTCGTCGGCGAGCGAGAGCCACGGCAGGAACTGCCGTCCGCTGCCCTGCCGGCCACCGAGGCCGAGCCAGAAGAGGGGGCGCAGGGTCGCGAGCAGGCCACCGTTGCGGGCGAGCACGATGCCGGTGCGCAACGACACGACACGCGCGCCGGCGACCCGGGCCGGCTCGGTTGCTGCCTCCCAGTCGCGACAAAGTCCGGCGAGAAAGGTGGATCCGGACGGCGCCGACTCGTCGACCTCGGCATCGCCCGTGTCGCCGTAGTAGCCGACCGCCGAGGCGGCGATCAGCGGCGGACGTCGGTCGCTGGCAGCGACCGCCTCCGCGAGCGTGGCCACGGCGTCGATGCGGCTGGCGCGCAGCTTGCTCTTGAGCCCGGCGCTCGGCCGACGGATCGGGATGGGGGCACCGGTCAGGCACACCACGGCGTCGATGGTGCTCAGCGCCGTCGCCGGCAGCTCGTGGCTGTCCGGGTGCCACTCGATCTCGTCGGCTTGCGCGGACGGCCGGCGCACCAGTCGCCGCACCTCGTGCCCGTCACCGCGCAGCGAGGCCGCGAGCGCGGAGCCGATCAGTCCGGACGCGCCCGCGACCAGTACGCGCATTAGGAGGCCGCTGAATAATGCCGCTCGTCGCGAGCGGCGGTCAGGTGCGTTGCAAGACTGTGCCAGCCAGTCGAGGAGCCGATACCGCTGTTGTATCGGCGACGACGACAACGCAGCAGATTAACGCGTGCCTGGGCATTGGGGACATCGCGCAGCAGAGCATGCATTGTTCAGCGTCCTCCTAGACGATGCCGAGCGCTCGCTCGAAGTTGCCCGCCTGCAGGCGGTCCTTGATCGTGCCGAGGAATCGGGCGGCGTCCGCGCCGTCGACGATGCGGTGGTCGTAGGTCAGGGCCAGGTAGACCATCGACCGGATCGCGATCGTCTCGCCCAGCTCGGCGTCGGTCACCACGACCGGGCGCTTGACGACGGCCCCGGTGCCCAGGATGCCGACCTGCGGCTGGTTGAGGATCGGGGTGTCGAACAGCGCGCCGCGGCTGCCGGTGTTGGTCAGCGTGAACGTGCCGCCGGACAGCTCGTCCGGGCTGATCTTGTTGCCCCGGGTGCGGTCGGCCACATCGGCGATGGCCCGGGCCAGCCCGGACAGGTTGAGATCGCCGGCGTTGTGGATCACCGGAACGAGCAGGCCGCGCTCGGTGTCCACTGCTACGCCCAGGTGCTCGGCATCGTGATAGGTGATCGTCTTGGCCTCGGTGTCGATCGAGGAGTTCACCGTCGGATGCGCCTTGAGCGCCTCGACCGTCGCCACCGCGAAGAACGGCAGGAACGACAGCTTGACGCCCTCGCGGGCCTCGAAGGACGCCTTGGCCCGGTCGCGCAGCCGGGCGACCTTGGTGACGTCGACCTCGACGACGGTGGTGAGCTGGGCCGAGACGTGCAGCGACTCGACCATGCGCGAGGCGATGGTCTGGCGCAGCCGGCTCATCTTCTCGGTGTGACCACGGGTGGTCGCCGCGGCGGCCGGCGCCGGGGCGCCGGCTTGGACGGCTGGTGCCGGGCCCGGCGCGGTGGCCGGTGCCGTTGCCGACGCCGCGGCTGGTGCTGCCTGCGTGGTGGTCGCCGCCACGCTCGGCGCGCCGTTGGGCGCCGGATCCGGCACTGCACTCGGCACCGGGCTGGGGGCCGGCGGCGTGAACGGCTCGGGAGCGAGCGCGGGCGCCGGAGCTGCCGCGGCCGGGGCGGAAACCGGCTCTTCGGCGACGACGGCGTTGCGTTCGGCCGCGGCCAGCACGTCGGACTTGCGGATGCGCCCACCGACGCCGGTGCCCGCGATGGCGGTGAGATCCACGCCGTGCTCGCTGGCCAGCTTGCGCACCAGGGGAGTGACGTAGGTACCGGCCAGATCGTCCTCGTCGCCCGCTTCGTCGCCGGACTCGTCGGCGACTCCGGCTTCCTCCGCCGGGACCGGCTGGGCGGCCGGTGCCGCCTGGACTGGCTGGGCCTGCTGGACGGGCTGGGGCGGCGCGGCGGGCTCGGCCGCTGGGGCCGGCTGCTCTGGTTGCGCCGGCGCGGCTTGCTCGGCCGGCACGGTTTGCGGGGGCGCGGCTTGCTCGGCCGGCGCGGGCGGCGGAGGAGCCGCCTGCTCGGCCGGGGCCGCCTCAGCGGGCGCCGCGCCCGCCCCGTCGTCACCGATCACGGCCAGCTCGACGCCGATCTCGACCGTCTCGTCCTCGCGCACCTTGATCGAGGTGAGCGTGCCGGAAGCCGGCGAGGGGACCTCGGTGTCGACCTTGTCGGTAGAGACCTCGAGTAGCGGCTCGTCGGCGTCGACGTGGTCGCCCTCGTTCTTCAACCATCGGGTGACGGTTCCCTCGGTGACGCTCTCACCGAGGCGCGGCATGGTCACAGAGACCGACATGGTCCAAGGCTCCTTCGAGTCAACTTCTGCGGTCGGGCGTCATCTGGAGTCACTCGTGCACGTGCAGTGGCTTGCCGGCGAGCAGCATGTGCGCCTCGCCGATGGCCTCGGACTGCGTCGGGTGGGGGTGGATCAGCTGGGCGACCTCGCTGGGCAGGGCCTCCCAGTTGTAGATGAGCTGTGCTTCGGCGATCAGCTCACCGACACGGTCGCCGACAATATGGACGCCGAGCACCGGGCCGTCCACTCGGGCGACCAGCTTGACCGCGCCCTTGGTCTGCAGGATCGAGCTGCGGCCGTTGCCCGACAGGTCGTAGGTGACCGTCTTGATGGCCTCGGCACCGTGCTTCTCGACGGCCTGGACCTCGGTCAGGCCGACCGAGGCGACCTCGGGCGAGGAGTAGGTGATCCGCGGGACGCCGGCGTAGTCGATCGGCACCACGGGCAGGCCCGCGATGTGCTCGGCGACGAGGATGCCCTCGCCGAAGCCGACGTGGGCCAGCTGCGGATGCGGGGTCGGCCCCATCGAGACCAGGTCGCCCACCGCGTACACGCCGGGGACGTTGGTGCGCAGGTACTCGTCGACCTGGACGAAGCCCCGCTCGATGGCGATGCCGGCGTCCTCGTAGCCGAGGTTGGCCGAGGCGGGCCCGCGGCCGACGGCGACGAGCAGCACTTCGGCCTCGAGGGTGTCGCCGCCTTCGAGGAAGACTCGGACGCCGGATTCGGTGTGCTCGACGCGCTGGAACCGGGAGTTCAGCTTGAAGCCGATGCCCCGGCGGCGGAACGCCCGCTCGAGCAGCTTGGAGTTGGCTTCGTCCTCCAGCGGCACGAGGTGGGGCAGCGCCTCGACGATGGTCACGTCGGCGCCGAAGGACTTCCAGGCGCTCGCGAACTCGACGCCGATGACCCCGCCGCCGAGGATGATCGCGCTCGCCGGCACGTGGTCGAGCTGCAGCGCGTGCTCGCTGGCGATCACCCGCTGGCCGTCCAGCTCCAGGCCGGGCAGCGTGCGCGAGTACGAGCCGGTGGCGAGGATGACGTTGGTGCCGGTGTAGACGGTGTCGCCCACCGTGACCTGGTTGGCGCCGGTGAGCCGTCCCTCGCCCTCGACGATCTGGATACCGCGGCTGCGGATCAGGCCCTGCAGGCCCTTGAAGTTCTTGTCGACGACGCCGTCCTTGTACTTGTGGACGCCGGCCATGTCGATGCCCTCGAAGGTGGCGTTCACGCCGAACTGCGCGCTCTCGCGGGCCTGGTCGGCGATCTCGCCCGCGTGCAGCAGCGCCTTGGTCGGGATGCAGCCCCGGTGCAGGCAGGTGCCGCCAACCTTGTCCTTCTCGACCAGGACCACCGACTTGTTCAGCTCGGCAGCCCGCAGGGCCGCTGCATAGCCGCCGCTGCCGCCGCCGAGCACGACAATGTCAACGGTGGTGTTGTCAGCCACGTTGTTCTCCTGACCGCTTGTGGACTGTGCCTACTCCCATCTTGGCACCCACCACACGGGGGGCGACACTCGGCGCTGGCTGGGGCATTGACTAGGTGCCGCCGGTATCGTCAGAGGTAACGAAGGGGGCAGGGGTGGGGCTGCTGAGTCGCCGGAAGAACAAGCGGGCCGGGACGCTGCGGGGTGCGTCATCGACCGATATCGCGCACCTGGTGCAGTTCGTCAAGTCGCGACCCGGTGTCGAGGCCTACATCGAGCCGCGCACCACCGTGACCGAAACCACCGTCGTCCTGGTGGCCTCGACCGGTGAGTGGACGCGTCGCCGGGTGGCCGGCGCCGAGGGGGCCCGCGACTTCGCGCGCAAGCACGGCGTGCCTCTCTACGACGTCGGTGTCGTCGGCTATCCGCAACGGATGCGCGACTGGACGGCCAAGCGCAAGGCCAACGGCGAGATCGGCCCGCCCGGCATGTCCGGCCCTTCCGTCTAGCTCGGCCCGTGCCCCGCTCAACGGATCTTCCTGCGGATGGTGCCCTCCGCGGCAGCCCGTGCAGGAAGATCGCCTCGCTGAACGAATCTTCCTGCGGATCCAGCGCTATAGAGCAGCCGACGCAGGAAGATCACCGCGCAGGGTGCCGCCGGTACTAGTTGGCGGCGATGTCCTCGAGCACGGCGATGAGGGTGCGGGCGCCGGCGCCCGTGCCGCCCTTGGGGGTGTAGTCGTGCGCGGCGCTCGGGTTCCACGACGGTCCGGCGATGTCCAGGTGCACCCACGGCAGGCCGTCGGGCACGAACTCGGCCAGGAAGCGCCCGCCGACGAGCATCGAGCCCCAGCGGTCGCTCGGCAGGTTGGCGATGTCGGCGACCTGCGAATCCAGGCCGGCCCGTAGCTCGTCGGGCAACGGCATGCCCCACAACGCCTCGCCCGCGGCGTTGCCGGCCGCGACGACGCGGTCGCGGAAGCCGGCCTCGCCCATCGCGCCGATTACCCGCGTGCCCAGGGCCACCACCTGGCCGCCGGTGAGCGTCGAGATCTCGAGCAGGTAGTCGGGGGAGTCCTCGCCGGCCCGCACGATCGCGTCGGCCAGGATGACCCGGCCCTCGGCGTCGGTGTCGGTGATCTCGAGCGTCTTGCCGCCCCGCAACGTGAGGACGTCCGACGGCCGGTACGACGACCCGGAGATCATGTTCTCGGCGATGGGCAGCGTGGCGACCACCTCGATGGGCAGCTTCAGCTTGGCCGCCGCGATCACCGCGGACAGCACGGCGGCCGCACCGCCCATGTCGGACTTCATCCCGGACAGCGCGCTGCCCGGCTTGAGGTTCAGCCCGCCGGAGTCGAACGTGATGCCCTTGCCGACGAGGGCGACCCGGCCGCGCGGACGGGCCGGCAGGTAGCGCAGCCGGACCAGGCGAGGCGGCCGCGAGGACCCCGAGCCGACGCCGAGGATGCCGCCGTAGCCCTGCCGTCGCAGCGCCTTCTCGTCGAGCACCTCGACCTCGAGCCCGGCCTCACGTCCGGCTTCGGCGCCGCGCTTGGCCAGCACGTCCGGGTACAAGTCGTTGGGCGGGACGTTGACGAGGTCGCGGGTGAGCGTAACCGCGTCGGCGATGACCTGGGCCCGGCGAAGCGCGGCCCGGGCCTCCCGATCCCGCGAGTCGCTGACCCCGATGGTCACTCGACGCAGCGCCGGGGGTTTGGCTTGCGACTTGTACTGCGTGTAGGCGTACGCCCCCAGCAGCGCGCCTTCGGCGGCGGCACCGGCCGTGGCGGCGTCGCCGATCGCGATGTGCGCCCGGGTGCTCGAGCCGATCGTGCGCAGCGCGGCCCCGACCCCGCGGCGCACCTGCTCGGGGCCCAGCGCGCCGTTGGCCGCGCCCAGCCCGGTGGCGACCACCACTCCGAACGGCGCCAATCCGAGCGTGGCGATCTTCACGACCTCGTCGGCCTGGCCGGTCGCGCCGAGTGCCGCGAGCGCCGCGGACAGCCGACCGCCCAGTGCCTCGTCGATCGGAGCGGAGCCGGCTTCGGGCACCGGGCCGTCCGGACCGGCGTGGACGCCGACGACGACGGCGGCGTCCTTGTCCAGAGACGTTGCGTCGACGAGAGAGACCGAGGGCATCCGGGCAGCTTATGCGGTCGGGTCGGACCGGCAGGTGGCCTGCGGCGCCAATGGCACCAACCGATCTCTGTAGCGTGCACGCCGTGAGCGACCTCCTGCGATCCCCCTTACACGAACGGCACGTCGATCTCGGTGCCAAGCTCGCCGACTTCGGAGGATGGGAGATGCCGATCGAGTACGCCGCGAGCGGCGGCGGGGTCCTCAAGGAACACGCCGCGGTCCGCGAGGCGGTCGGTGTGTTCGACGTGTCGCATCTGGGCAAGGCCACCGTTCGGGGCGACGGCGCCCGCGGGTTCGTCAACGCGTGCCTCTCGAACGACCTCGGCCGCATCGAGCCCGGCAAGGCGCAGTACACGCTGTGCTGCGACGAGTCCGGCGGTGTGGTCGACGACTTGATCGCCTACCTGGTCAGTGACGACGAGGTGTTCCTGGTGCCGAACGCCGCCAACACCGCCGAGGTGGTGCGCCGGCTGGAGGCGGGCGCCCCCGACGAGATCACGGTCACCGGCCAGCACCAGGACTTCGGCGTGCTGGCCGTGCAGGGGCCACGCTCGGCCGAGGTGCTGAGCCGGCTCGGGCTGCCGTCCGAGCTGCCCTACATGGCCTATGTCGACTCCGACTACGACGGGCGCGCGGTGCGGATCTGCCGCACCGGTTACACCGGCGAACACGGGTACGAGCTGATCCCGGCCTGGAACGACACCGCGGTGTTGTGGGACGCGCTGGTCGACGTCATTCGCGAGCTGGGCGGCATGCCGGCCGGGCTCGGCGCCCGCGACACCCTGCGCACCGAGATGGGCTACCCGCTGCACGGGCAGGACCTCTCACTCGACATCTCGCCGCTGCAGGCGCGGGCCGGCTGGGCCGTCGGCTGGAGCAAGGACGCCTTCTGGGGCCGTGAGGCGCTGCTCGCCGAGAAGGCGGCCGGGCCGGTGCGGACGCTGTGGGGCCTCGAGGCGCTCGACCGAGGCATCCCGCGGGCGCACATGAGCGTGCTCGACGCCGACGGCAAGCAGATCGGCGAGGTCACGAGCGGGACGTTCTCGCCCACCCTGAAGAAGGGCATCGGGCTGGCGCTGCTCGGCACCGGCGTGGCCGAGGGTGACGAGGTTGTCGTGGACGTGCGGGGCCGGCAGATCCCGGTCCGGGTCGTCAAGCCGCCGTTCGTGGCGTCGCACGTCAGATAGGTGCCGTCGAGCCTCAAGGTCTGTGGACGGTTAAGCCGACTCACCCAGCCGGGACGGATCTTGATACCTGGGGTGGGTCATACGCCGCGATCGATATCAAGATCGCCGGCGTGGCCGGGGTTTCGCTCCGGGGATGTTGATACCTATTGAAGGTCAGGCCGCGCGACCAATATCAAGATCGCTAGCTGTAAGAGGCCAACACGTTGGTGACACCGGCCGGGACTCGTGAGGCTGGTGGACACCCGTGGGCTGCACTGTGGGGTCGGTGGAAGTTGTAGTGGGCATAGAGGAACTCTTCGGCGAGGATCTGGTTGTAGCGCTCGATTTTCCCGTTGTGGCGCGGCGTGTAGGGCGTGATCCGCTGGTGTCGTGACCCCAGCAGCGCCCGAGCGAACGCCTCTGCGCGATAGCAGGCCCCGTTGTCGGTGACGATTCGCTCGATGTGGATGATCCCGTTGGCGGCAAACCAGGCACGCGCGCGGTGGAGGAACCCGATCGCGGTGACCGCCTTCTCATCGGGCAGCGCTTCGGTGTAGGCGAGGCGGGAGTAGCCATCGATGGCCGAGTGGAGGTAGACGTAGCCGCCACGCTCTGTCTTGCCCTTGCGGCGGGCGACCCGTCGGGCATGAGCGCTGTTCTTTCCATGGGCCCACCAGCCGCCGCCAGCGGGGATGCGACCGACCTTCTTCACATTGACATGGAGCATGTGCCCGGGCCTGCGAGCGATGATCTTCTGCGGTTCACGGTTCGTGTCCCCGTTGGGGTCGATGAACCGGCGGTGATTCAGCCTGAGCGCGGCGAGGTGTCGGGTGACGGTGCGGCGGCTGATCGCGACGCCGTCGGCGTGGAGCTCGAATACGATCCGGGACGCGGACCACTTGTGGGTCTGCTGCATCCGTTCAATCCGAGCAACAACCTCGCCGGCAGTCGCAGCTGGTTGCCGAGCCGGTGCTGAGGAACGATCCCGTAGACCCAGTTCCCCGTATTTGCGGTAGCGGTTGACCCACTTGCTCGCGCACGCACGTGAGACTCCATCTCGGCTGCAGCATGGGCGATCGGTCTTGTTTGGCAGCGTTCTACGAGTCGGCGTCGACCCTTGATGGTGAGCGGGGCGTTGCGGTGCGTCATGCCGGTTCCCCTCCAGACCGGCGCGCGTTCGTCAAGGGGGCGTACGTCCGCACGTTCCCGTGGTCAGAGTCAATGTCGAGCTCTGTGAACAGTTCGGCTGCGTGGCGTGCGGTGGCTTGCGCCCATGACCTGGTGCTGAGGAGCGCCAAGACCACGATGCCCCCGCCGAGGCAGAGCACCATCCACCACACTCCGTGAGCGGCGTCGGTGTAGGCGAGGCCCCCGCCGCCCAGCGCGGGGGCGACGATGGTGCCGGCAATCGCTACGCCCAGTGTGGTGCCGGTCTGGCGACCAGCAGAGGCCAGCGCTCCGGCCACGCCGGCCATTGATCGGGGCATGCCAGCGACCGCGGTGTTGGTGATGGGTGGGTTGACGGTGCTGAGGAAAACGCCGAACAACAGGTAGATCCCGAGTAGGACGACCAGTGGTGTCCGCGGGGACAGCCACAGGGACGCAGCCCCTCCGAGTGCGAGAGCAGTGCCGGCGACAACGAGTGGAATCTGGGGGCCTCGCTCACCCACCACGCGTCCGGTCAGCGGCGAGAGCACTACGACCAGGGCTCCTACCGGAAGCAGACACAGCCCAGCGATGAGCGGCGACAGGCTGCGCACGGATTGGAGATACAGGGTCGTAACGAACAAGAAAGCACTGAACCCACACAAGGCAAGCAGGGCCATGCCGATCGCCGCGCTGAAAGGGACACTGCGGAACAGGCGCAACTCCAGCAGCGGATCTGAGCGGCGCGGTTCGTAGTAGATGATGCCCACCGCGCAGGCGACAGCGAGCGCGAGCCCGCCCAGTACGGCCGAAGAGTCCCAGCCCGGGGACCTGGACTCGATGACTGCGTAGACGGCAGATCCCAGCATCAGCGCGACGAGGACCTGACCGATGAGATCGAAGCGGCGTGCGCGGGCGGCACGAGACTCGGGAATGATGATCGTCGCGCAAGCGGCAGCGACGCACACGATCGGAACATTAACCACGAAGACGGCGCGCCACCCGAACCCATCAACGAGCGCCCCGCCGAGAATTGGGCCTAGCACCAGCGCAAAGCCGGTTACCGATCCGAACACCCCGATCGCCCGCGCCCGTTCGGTTGGGTCGGTGAAGGTGTTGACCACGATCGCCATCGCCACCGGATTCAGCATGGTCCCACCGATGGCCTGGATCGCTCGCGCAGCGATCAGCCCGCCGATGGTCGGCGCGAGAGCGCACAACAGCGACCCGAGCCCAAAGACAAGCAGGCCGAACACGAATACGCGTCGTCGACCGAAACGGTCCGCCACGGAGCCGGCCAGCACCAGGAAGCTGGCCAACACAAGGGTGTAGGCGTCAACCGTCCACTGAAGGCCCGCCGCCGACGTATCCAGGTCGCGGCGAATCGCGGGAAGGGCAACGTTCACGATCGAGATATCCATCACGACTACGAGGACGCTGGCACAGCAAATCGCGAGCACCAACTGCCGATGCCGTTGGTCCGGATCGCGGCCAGTCGTCGAAACGAGCGTTGGAAGGTCCACGCCAACGACCGTAGGATTTAGAGCATGCTCGAAGTCAACCCCGGCGTACCTGAGGAGACCCGCGAGACGGGACTGAGCATCTCCGAAGCTGCCCGTCGTACCGGCGTGAGTCCACACACCCTGCGCTACTACGAGCGAACAGGTCTGGTGATCACTCCTGTGGACCGCACCCATGGGGGCACCCGCCGCTACCACAAGCTGGACCTGGAATGGATCACAATCTGCATGAGGCTGCGCGCGACCGGCATGCCAATCAAAGCCATCCGACGATATGCCGAGCTTGTAGCGTCAGGCAGGGGCAACGAAGACGATCGACTGGAACTACTTGAGTCACACCGTGACCGGGTGCTCGCACAGATCGCCGAGCTACAAGACAACTTGAAACTCATCAACCACAAGATCGATGTCTACCGAGGACGACTTGCGGCAGGCGATGCGGACCAACTGTGGGCGCCGACCAAGGACACGGTTCAACCGCACCCGTTCGGCACTGACCTCG
>Ga0137412_10000071_pt1 | contig 54692 bp, 48 predicted proteins | sample CZODoug2_1_16fun_FD_122160 | JGI IMG/M metagenome (GOLD analysis project Ga0137412, IMG submission 122160) | Vadose zone soil fungal communities from Angelo Coast Range Reserve, California, USA - CZODoug2_1_16fungal (Hybrid Assembly) | ecosystem: Environmental > Terrestrial > Soil > Vadose zone...
GCGCAGTGGCTCTACTTCCGTCCATTGACCGATCACAATTACTGGCGTGTGCCCACGTCAGCCTTGCGCGATGCCAAGCTCACTGAGGCGAAACTTGCCAGCAAGGTCGAGTATCTCGGCAGTTCCGTGCTCAGCGGTGGTCTCATCATGGATGGCAAAGGCACGCTTTATGCCGGCGATCTCGAGCACCGCACGGTGGTTGCGCTCACCCTCACTCCAGGCAGAAAGTTTCGCTCGAAGATCTTTGTCAGTGACCCCTCGAAACTATCCTGGGCGGACGGCTTTGCGATCAGTGGCGGTTACCTCTACGTCGCCGATTCCCATCTCTGGGAAGTGGCGTTCAAGAACGATCTGCCGCGCTCCGGCCCCTTCACCATCTTCAGGGTAAAACTTCCGCATTGACCATCCGGAGACCAACCACTGCGCGCGGGAGAATATCGCTGTCATGCGAACATCGACGAGGCCGCGGCAAAGCGCTGATGGCCACAGGCCAGGGAGCATTCGATGCGGTCTTATCTCGCTTCTCTTATCCTGGGCGCGATAGTCGGAATCGTCTATGGGTTCGTTAAAGTGAGGTCTCCGGCACCGCCGGCGATCGCACTTCTCGGCCTCCTCGGCATGCTGGCCGGCGAGCAGGCCGTATCGCTCGTCAGATCATATGCATTCAAAAGCCACGTCCAGTTCGGCACGTCACGCGATCGCGGTGAAGCGGCGATGGTTGACGATGTCCGTGGCCCTGAGGAGGACGCACCATGACCGAGCCAACCGCCATCGGTAAGGGTCTTGCTGTCTCATCGCGCCGAAGATTTCTGCGTGAAGCTAGTGCACTGGTTGGTGGGGTCGTCGTTGCGAATGGTCTCCCCAGCAGCGCGGCATCGGCGGCAACGGAAAACACCAACAACCTGCCACCCAGTGTCCCCGAGTGGATGAAGACGCCTGGGGCTCCGATGGGGAGCCAGCTTTATGGAGCGCCTTCGCCATTCGAAAAGGACGTCATCAAGAACATCTCGAAAGATCTACCGCAATATCTGTCGGCATCCGGGCGGACGCCACTGCAGGATCTCGACGGCATCATCACGCCGAATGGGCTGTTCTACGAACGCCATCATGGCGGCGTTCCGTCCATCGATCCGGCGCAGCACCGGCTGATGCTGCACGGCCTGGTCGATCGGCCGCTGATTTTCACGATGGACGACCTGCGCCGCTTCCCGTCGCAATCGCGTATCCATTTCCTCGAATGCTCCGGCAATCCGGCCTACACCAAGCCATTCGGCAAGACGGCGTCCGATCTCGTCGGTCTGTTGAGCTGCGCGGAATGGACCGGGGTCAGCCTGAAGCTCGTGTTGCAGGAGGCGGGGTTGCAGGCGGGTGCCAAATGGGTGGTCGCGGAGGGCGCCGATGCGGCAGCGCTGACGCGCAGCATCCCGATCGAGAAATGCCTGGATGATGCCATGCTGGCCTACAGCCAGAATGGCGAACGGCTGCGGCCGCAACAAGGCTATCCGCTGCGGCTGCTGCTGCCGGGTTTTGAGGGCAACATGAACGTGAAATGGCTGCGCCGGCTGCATGTCACGGCGGAGCCGGCCTATTCGCGCGAGGAAACCTCGAAATATACCGACCTGATGCCCGATGGCACCTCGCGCGAGTTCACCTTCTACATGGAGGCCAAATCGATCATCACCAAGCCCTCCGGTGGCCAACGGCTCACGACGCCGGGCTTTCATGAGATCACCGGCATCGCCTGGAGCGGTCACGGCAAAATCAAGCGCGTCGATGTCTCGGTCGATGACGGCAAGAGCTGGCAGGAGGCGCAATTGCAGGAGCCGATATTGACGCGGGCGCTCACCCGCTTCCGGCTGCCCTGGCATTGGGACGGGCAGCCCGCGGTGATTCAAAGCCGTGCGATCGATGAAACCGGCTATGTCCAGCCGACGCTGGCCGAGTTGCTCGGCGCGCGCGGCGAAAACTCATTCTATCATAACAATGCGATCTGGCCCTGGCGCATCGCTTCCGACGGCGAGGTGACCAATGCCGCGGCTTGAGATGTGGATCGCCGCCGCTGCGTTTGCCGCTTCGGCCGCCGGCGCGGTAGCGCAGGCGCAGAGTCCCTACGGCATCGGTCGCGTTGCGACACCGGCCGAGATCGCCGGCTGGAATATCGATATCGGCCGGGATGGCAGCGGCCTTCCGCCGGGCACCGGCAGCGTCAGCCATGGACGCGAGGTGTTCGCGCAGCAATGCGCGGCCTGCCACGGCGATAACGGCGAGGGTGGTGTCGGCGACAAGCTCGCCGGCGGGCAGGGCACGATTGCGACTGCAAAACCTGTGCGCACCGTCGGCAGCTTTTGGCCTTACGCGCCGACCTTGTTCGACTATATCCGCCGCGCCATGCCGCAGAACGCGCCGCAGTCGCTCAGCAATGAGGATGTCTACGCGGTCTCCGCCTATATCCTCAACCTGAACGGCTTGCTGCCGGCCGACGCCACGCTGGACGCAAAATCCCTTGCGGCGATCAAGATGCCGAACCGCGACAAATTCGTCGGCGATAGCAGGCCTGACGTCAAGAATCCGGCCTGCATGAGCGGATGTTGATTGCTAAGTCCTTCGCCCATAGTTCAGAAGTCCGCCGCTGGTCTTCGGCGGATGCGCGCGCAGCCCTTCTTCGTTGGGCTCGGTGCCCCAGCCCGGGCGATCCGGAATCACGAGATGGCCGTCCTGGATCTCGGGCAGGTGGGTGAACAGCTCGTGATCCCAAGCGAGCCGATCGATGTCGATCTCCATGATGCGGAGATTCGCGACCGCGGCGCAGAAATGCGCGTTCATCAGGCTGCAGAGATGGCCATAGAAATTGTGCGGCGCGACGTTGACTTCATGGGCGTCCGCGGCGGAAGCGATCTTCATGGATTGCCAGACCCCATTCCATGGCGTGTCGATGATCGCGACGTCCATGGCCTGTTCGCGGAAATAGGGCAGAAACTCCTGCAGGCCCAACAGCGTTTCGCAGGATGAAATCGGATGCGGGCTTTGCCGGCGGATGTAGCCGAGGGCTTCCGGGTTGAAACTGTCGATCTCGATCCAGAACATGTCGAGGTCGGCGATCGCGCGAAGGATTTTTAGATAGCCTTCGGTCTTGGCGTTGAAATTCAGATCGAGCAGGATGTCAACGTCGGGCCCTGCGCCATCGCGAATGGCTTCGAGATGCATGCGCAGGTCGCGCAGCACCTTGCGATCGACATTGATCTCGGGCAGGAACGGCGAGCCGAAACCGGGGCGCCAGCCCGTTGGCTTGCCGCCGTCATAGGTGAAGATGTTGGTCTTCAGCGCGGTGAATTTTTTCTCGCGCACCTCGCGGCCGATCGCTTTGACGCCGTCGAGATTTTCGATCGGCGGCTTATACCAGCTTGGGTGATTGATGCGCCACGTCGCGCAATGCGACCAGTAGACGCGAACACGGTCGCGAATCTTGCCACCGAGCAGCTCGTAGCAGGGCACGCCTAGAAGCTTCGCCTTGGCGTCGAGCAGCGCGTTCTCGATCGCGCCGAGCGCCTGCGCCACCACGCCGCCGGCGGCGGGCCGGGTTGCCGCGAACAGCTCCGCGTAGATGCGCTCGTGCTGAAAGGCGTTTTGTCCGATGATCCGCGCCGAAAGCCGCTGGATCGCCGCGCTGACGCCGGGGGAACCAAACCCTTCGTCATATTCGCTCCAGCCGATCACGCCGTCCTCGGTTGTGACCTTGACGAAGTGATAGTTTCGCCAGCCGGCGTCGCAGGACAGGAGCTCGACGCGGGCTACCCTCGATCTTGTCGTCATGGGCGTTTCCTTGAGGCTTCTTGTTGCGGCGATTATGCCGGAGCCTTTGCTTTGAATCCACCCTCATGCGAGCCGGGCCATCGGCGCGCCGTTACCTTGCGCGGTCGGAAAACAGTCCATCCAGCCGGAAAGAATAGCCAATGCCGATGATATAGTTCGGAGAATTGTGATTGAGGCCAAACGCGACATGGAAGTCGACCTGCTGCGTTCGGCTCAACTGATAAAGCCCACCCGAATTCCAGAGCTGGCTCGGTACTGCACCCTCCGGATAGTCGCCGACATATTCGGTGAACAGGCTGAACTTCTCGGTCAGTTTCTTTTCCACCGCGAAGGTCGTCTCGGTGATGCGCTTGGACGTTGGATCCGAGGGACGAAAGAACTCGGTCAACATCCCGCTGACGCCCCAGCCGTCGTGCAATTCCCATGACCAGGGCAGTTGCAGATAGGGCTGCGTGCCGCGGCCGGCAATCTCGGCCGCGCCCGTCGGCAGGGCCATGCCAAAGACCATCGACAGGTCGACCTTGCCGGGAATCGGGCTGACCTGCCATTTGACCGCGGGAGCGACATCCGTGAAGCCGGAATTGCCGGGCGCGCGGATGTTGGCAACATAGCTCGGCAGATCGACGAGCAATTCCAGACAAGGGGCGACCCCGAGCCGCCATCGCGTATTCGTGCCGTCGATGCTTCGGCCGCCGTCGCGGGCGCTGCCATTGACCCCGTTTTCGCTTTGGAAACTGCCGACGGGAACCACCAGACTGGAGTTCGTGACGTCCGGCCGGTCGGTCGCAATCTCGTCCTTGGCTGTCGGACAGCTATCGGCGCGTGCTCCGATCGTGCCGAGGATGAGATAGGCTGACGGTAACAGAACTCTAAGACGATGGCTGCGCACTGGAACCCTGGTCGGACCTTGGTCCGGCGATTTTGGACGAGGAGACATGATCGCCATCTCCTCCGTCCCTCTAAGCTTGATCGCTGCAGCGTCCGAATATTCCTCAAGCGCCGGAAAGAAAAATTTTTGCCGTGATTCATGCGCGTTTCGTTCAGGACCTGTTCAGACGTATTTGGGAAAATGATTGGCGAATCCGCGTCGGAACCGAGCCGGTAAGTTCGATGGTACGAATTCCGAAGAACCTTAGCCGCCGCCTGTATGCATGCTGCGCTGTGATTGCATCGGTCGCCGGGATTCTCGGTGCGGTTGCCGCCCACGCCAACGAATTCAATGCGCGCGATCTGGCCCTGATGGATCGCTTGACCTGGGGTATCAACGCCTCCAGCGCGGAACATCTGCGCGCGCTCGGCACCGAGCGCTGGTTGCAGGAACAGTTGCATCCGCCTGCCAGCGTGGCGTTGCCCGATACCGTCACGGCGCAGATCGAGGCGATGCCGGACGTGCACAAGCTTCCGTTCGACATTGCGGTCGCCTTCGAGCAGCAGGCCAAGAGCGCCAATCAGGTCGCCGATACCGATCAAAAGAAAGCCGCCCAACAAGTCTATCAAGGAGCCATGAACGACCGCGCCAAGCAGGCGGCTGCGCGCACCATCCTGCACGCGCTGTATGCGCCGGACCAATTGCGTGAACGCATGAGCTGGTTCTGGTTCAATCATTTCAACATCCACCAATACAAGGCCAACCTTCGTATCCTGGTCGGGGATTACGAAGATCGCGCCATTCGGCCGTTCGCGCTCGGAAAGTTCCGGGACCTGCTTGCCTCCACCATGCGGCATCCAGCGATGCTGCGATATCTCGACAACGCCGACAATGCCGCCGGTCATATCAACGAGAACTACGCGCGCGAGATCATGGAATTGCACACCATGGGCGTCGGTTCGGGCTATACGCAGGCCGATGTGGAAGCGCTGGCTCGGATTTTGACAGGGGTTGGAATCGATCTCAAATCGGAAGATCCGAAACTCAAGCCGGAGCTGCAATCCCAGCTCGTGCGCGAAGGCGCCTTCGAGTTCAATCCGTCCCGCCACGATTACGGCGACAAGACATTCCTCGGTCATCCCATCAAGGGGCGTGGACTGGCGGAAGTCGATGAGGCGCTCGATATTCTCGTGCACCATCCCGCTACTGCCGCGCATCTGTCGCGGCAGATCGCGACCTATTTTGTTTCCGACAATCCCCCGGAGTCTCTGGTTCAAAAGATGGCGCTGGCCTTCAAGACGTCGGACGGCGATATTGCCGCGGTGCTTGCGACGATGGTACACGCGCCGGAATTTGCGGCGTCGTTGACGTCCGGGTCGAGGTTCAAGGACCCCGTGCAATATGTGCTCTCCGCGCTTCGTCTTGCCTATGATGACAAGACCGTTCTCAACACCGCGCCGGTCCAGAACTGGTTCAATCGATTGGGCGAAGGCTTGTTCAACCATGAAACGCCGGACGGTTATGCGTTGACGTCCGCGTCCTGGAACGGACCCGGTCAAATGATGGTGCGTTTCGAGGTCGCACGACAAATCGGCTCGGGATCGTCAGGCCTGTTCAAGCCTGATTTGCCGAACGCGACCGATCAGCCCGCGTTCCCGCTGATCCAGAACGCGCTTTATTTCAACGGACTGCGACAGACGCTGCGGCCGACGACACTTACGGCTCTCGACAAGGCGATCTCGCCACAGGATTGGAATACGCTGTTTCTGTCTTCGCCTGAATTCATGCGCTAGCATAGCAAGGACACACCATGAACCGCCGTGATCTTATCAAGGCTTTTGCCGCGATCGCCCCGTTGACGGTGGCGGGCCGCGTCTGGGCCGCGCCGGCGACCGATGCGCGCTCGCTCGTCGTGTTCCTGCGCGGGGCTTACGACGCCGCCAATGTGCTGGTGCCGGTGTCCAGCGACTTCTATTACAACTCCAGGCCGACGCTTGGCATTGCCCGGCCTGATGCCGGCAATCCGAATGGCGCGTTGCCGCTGGGCCCGGAGTGGGGGCTGCACCCTGCCTTGCGCGACAGCATCTTTCCGCTGTGGGGAAAGCGGGAAATCGCCTTCGTTCCTTTTGCCGGAACCATGGACGATCTTACGCGAAGTCACTTCGAGACTCAGGACACGATCGAACTGGGCCAATCAGCCTCAGGCGCGCGCGACTATCGGTCGGGCTTCATGAGCAGGCTTGCGACAGAACTCAGCCGTGCCAAGCCGATCGCATTCACTGAGCAACTGCCGCTGATGTTTCGCGGCAAGAGCCAAATTCCCAATATCGGCCTGGGCAATGTTGGAAAGCCAGGGGTCGATGATCGTCAGGCTCAGCTGATCAAGGACATGTATGCGCAAAGCAATCTCGCCGCCTCGGTATCCGAAGGGTTTCGGGTCCGTGACGACGTCTATCGTTCGATATCGGAGGAAATGACCGCAGCCAATCGCGGCGCGGTATCGCCGCGCGGCTTCGAGCTGTCGGCGCGACGGATCGGCCGGTTGATGCGCGAGCAATTCAACCTCGGTTTTGTCGACGTCGGCGGCTGGGACACACACGTCAACCAAGGGGCGGCGACGGGATATCTCGCGGACCGGCTCGGCGAACTTGGCCGCGCGCTTGCGGGCTTTTCGGAGGAAATCGGCCCGGCGGGTTGGCGCGATACCGTCATCGTCGTGATCTCCGAATTCGGGCGAACCTTTAGGGAGAACGGCGACCGCGGCACCGACCATGGTCACGGCAGCGTTTACTGGGTCATGGGCGGGGGAATCAACGGCGGCCGTATCCTCGGCGAACAGGTCAAGATCGAGCAGGCCAGTCTGTTCCAAAACCGCGATTACCCGGTTCTGACCGATTATCGCGCGATGTTTGCGGGCCTATTCCTGCGCATGTACGGGCTTGATGCCGCCGCCCTTCAGCGCATTTTCACCGGCGTCCATCCGGCGGAACTGGGCTTGGTCTAGTCGGGGCCGGTCGTCCGGCTGTCGCAATCCGGGGCGATAGTCTATAGCGATGCGATGACCAGTGAGATGCCCAGCGCCGCGCGCGAAGCGCCCGAATTGGACGGTACGGTGAACCAGGGTTCAGCCGTGGTCACAGGCGTTGTCACGCGGAGATCTCCGCACGGCAATCTGCCGCTGTTGGGCCTGTCCGCGCTTGGTATCGTGTTCGGCGATATCGGGACAAGCCCGCTTTATACCTTCAAGACCATTCTCGGCGTCACCGAGAGATCGCCCGACGCGGCCGCCGTGCTCGGCGCGCTGTCGCTGGTGCTCTGGACGCTCTTTATCATCACGACGGTCAAATATGTGCTGTTCGCGATGCGCGTCGACAATGACGGCGAGGGCGGCATTCTGGCCCTGATGGCGTTGTTGGGGGTGAAGAAGCAGCAGCGGCCGACCATCGTCGCCGTCGGCCTGTTCGGCGCGGCGCTGATCTATGGCGACGGCGCGATCACGCCCGCGATTTCGGTGCTGTCGGCGCTGGAAGGCCTGAACATGGCGACGCCGGCGCTGCAGCCCTATGTCGTTCCGGCCGCCGTCGTGATTCTCTTGGCATTGTTTTCGATCCAATCGCGGGGAACGGCGACGATCGGCCAATGGTTCGGTCCGGTGATGCTGATCTGGTTCGCCACCATCGCCCTGCTGGGCGTGGGCGGGATTGTGAAGCATCCAGCCGTGTTCGTCGCGCTGAACCCGGCCTATGGTCTGTCCTACCTGTTCTCCAATGGCGCGACCGGCTTTCTGGTGCTGGGCGCAGTGTTTCTCTGCGTCACCGGGGCGGAAGCGCTCTATGCTGATATGGGACATTTCGGCCGCGGGCCGATCAAGCTTGCGTGGTTCAGCGTGGTCTTTCCCAGCCTGATCCTGAATTATGCGGGGCAGGCGGCCCTTGTGCTTGGAGGCGCGCCGACCGACGGCAACATCTTCTTCAGGCTCTGCCCGGACATGCTGCTGCTGCCGCTGATCGTGCTGGCGACGGTCGCCACCATCATCGCCAGCCAGTCGATCATCACAGGCGCTTTTTCGATGACGCGGCAGGCGATCCAGCTCGGCTGGCTGCCGCGGCTGACGATCAAGCAGACCTCGTCGGAAGGCTATGGCCAGATCTATGTCGGCGTCGTCAACTGGCTCCTGATGATCGTAACCCTGGGATTGACGGTCGGATTTGGCAAGTCGGACAATCTGGCGTCGGCCTATGGCATCGCGGTGTCGCTGACCATGCTGATGACCTCGGCGCTGCTGTTCATCGCCATGCGCGAAATCTGGCACTGGAGCCTGTTGGCCGCGGGCTGCGTCGCCGCCTTCTTCCTGATCGTCGATGGCGCCTTCTTCCTTGCCAATCTCAGCAAGGTTGCCGAGGGCGGATATGTGCCGCTGATCCTCGCCATCTCGGTCTATGGGGTGATGTGGATTTGGCATCGCGGCGCCGCCGCGGTCTCAATGCGTATGCACGAGGCTTTGATTCCAGTGGCCGATTTCATCGCCAAGATCGCGGCGCGCAACGTGCCGCGGGTTGCCGGCACCGCGGTGTTCCTGACCCGCACCGAACGGGACACGCCGCCGGTGATGGTCTGGCACGTCAAGCATAACCGTGCGCTGCATGAGCATCTCTTCGTGCTACGGGTCGAGATTCTCTCGGTACCCTGGGTCGCTTCAGGCAACCGGCTTTCGATCACCGAGGTCGCGCCGAATTTCTGGCGCGCCGACGCGCGTTTCGGCTTCATGGAGCGTCCGCATATCCCTGAGCTCCTGACCACGAGCAAATCGCTGGGATGCACCGTCGATCTTGCGGACGTGACCTATTATGTCGGCCATGAAACCGTGATCCGCCGCGAGGACGGCAAGGGCCTGCCGGGTTGGCAGGAGCGCTTCTTTGCCGTGATGGAACGCAACGCCGAACATGTCAGCGATTTCTTTAGCCTGCCCAGCGATCAGGTGGTCGAGATCGGGCGTCAGGTTGCGATTTGAGCTTGGCTGGGTAGGGCGTTCTGCAAACCTCCGAAGGTTGCAAAATTGCGCTCACCTGATATCGCTGCGGCAGCGGCGTATCGAAAATGGCCGCGGCTACCGGAAGCGACACAACAAACGGCACCGGGCCGAAGGGAGGCCAAGCGTTGACGACGCAATCACGGCGTAGCTTTCTAGGGATGACAGCCGGCGCGACGGCGTTCGCTTTGCCGCCGGTTCGCGCTCTTGCGCAAGGCTCCGAGGCCGTTCCGGGCCGCGTCATGAACACGCTCAGCACCTATATGAGCGCCGCACGCAGCCGCGCGCTGCCGGAGGATGTCATCGAGCAGGCCAAGTACCATCTGCTCGACAGTCTGGCGGCGATGATTTCGGGTTCCGAATTGCCGCCCGGCCAGGCTGCTCAACGCTATGTCCGCGAGCATGCCGGCAGCGGCGGAACGATCACCGTGGTGGGCTCGGCGCTGACCGCCCCGCCGATCGACGCCGCACTTGCCAACGGCGTGATGACCCATGCCGACGAGACCGACGACTCGCACAACGAATCCCGTTCCCATCCCGGCTGCGCGGTCGTCCCGGCGGCGCTCGCGGCAGGCGAGGCCTATGGGATCGACGGCACGGTCTTGCTTCGGGCGGTAACGCTTGGCTACGACATCGGCACGCGCGTGGTCATGGCGATGGGTGGCGCCGCTTTCAGCTACGAAAGTAGTTTTGCGACGCACAGCATCGCCGGCACGTTCGGCGCGGCGGCGGCAGCCAGTTGTGCCGCGGGGCTCGATGCCAAGCAGATGCGCTGGGCGCTGGATTACACCGCGCAGGAATCCTCCGGCATCACCGCCTGGCGGCGCGACACCGATCACATCGAAAAGGCCTTCGTGTTCGCCGGCATGCCGGCGCGCAACGGCGTCACAGCAGCCCTGCTCGTCAAGTCCGGCTGGAACGGCGTCGACGACATCTTCTCCGGTCCGGACAATTTCTTCGCCGCCTACGCGCCGAAGGCGCAGCCGGACCGCGTGATCGAAAAGCTTGGCGAACGCTATGAGATCACCCAGACCGATATCAAGAAATGGACCGTCGGCTCGCCGATCCAGGCCCCGCTCGACGCCATCGAGGCCATCCGTGGCAAGCGGGATTTCGAGGCCGATCAGGTGAAAAAGGTCACCGTGCGGCTTGCGCCATCGGTGGCCAACGTGGTCGACAATCGCGATATTCCCGATATCTGCCTGCAGCACATGGTTGCGGTGATGTTGCTCGACAAGACGGTCTCGTTCCATGCTGCGCACGACAAGCCGCGCATGCAGGATGCTGCCGTCCTGAAGCAGCGCGCCAAGGTCAATCTGGTGCGCGATGAAGAACTCGCCAAGCTGTTGCCGGCGCGCGAGGCCGTGGTCGAGATCGAATTGATGGACGGAACGCAGCTCTCGGAGCGGATATCGGCCGTCCGCGGCACCCCGCGCAATCCGATGACGCGAAACGAGGTGATCGCCAAGGCGCGTGACCTGACCGCGCCAGTGCTCGGGCGCGACACGTCAACGCGCCTGATCGAAACCATCTTCGAGATCGAAAAGGTCACCGAAGTTCGCGGCCTGCGGCGGTTGCTCCAACGCGGCTGACCTGAGTAAAAGCGCGATGACGGGCTTCCCGACGTCATCGCGCCGTCATTCTCAATATTGCGGATCGTACATCTGCGACTGGACGTATCCGATCAGGTCGTTCGGTGGCGGGCCGTCGGCCAGGCCGCGCTGATAGGCGACATCGGCGACGGCGGCGCCGATCAGCGCCGACACTTCCCGGATTCGCGGCAGCGCGGGATAGAGGCTGCCCTGCTTGAGATCGGCTTCGCTGACGGAATTGGCCAGCGTGTGCGCCGCGGCCATGAACATCTCATCCGTCACCAGCCTGGAGCCGCTCGCAATCACCCCCAGGCCGACGCCGGGGAAGATATAGGAGTTGTTGCCCTGACGCGGCACGAAGCTCGTGCCGTTGAATTTCACCGGGTCGTAGGGACTGCCGCAGGCAAACAGCGCTCGCCCCTCGGTGTGGAAATAGGCCTGCTCGGCCGAGCATTCCGCCTTCGATGTCGGATTGGAGAGTGCGAACACGACCGGCCGCTCGTTGATCCGCGCCATGGCTTGAAGCACCTCAGGCGTGAAGGCTCCGCCGGCCGCGGCGACGCCGATGATGGCGGTGGGCTTGAGTGTCTGGATCGCGGCCAGGAAGTCGCCGATCGGGGCCTGATCATGCGCGAAACGAAGTTTGTGTCCGCTGAGACCCGTCCGGTCCTTCACGACGAGGCCCCGTGAATCCACCAGCCAGTTGCGCCGAAGCGCCTCGGTTTCTGTCAGGCCTTCGGCCTTCATCGCCGACACGACAAGCTCCGCGATGCCGGTCGCGGCTTCGCCCGCGCCGAGAAACAACAGCGTCTGATCCCTAAGCTTGCCGCCGGTGGCACGCAGCGCCGAAAACAGGCCGGCGAGCGCGACCGCGGCCGTTCCCTGAATGTCGTCGTTGAAGACACAGGCGTCGTCGCGATATTTGTGCAGCAACCGAAACGCCGAATGATTGGCGAAGTCCTCGAACTGGATCAGCACGCCCGGGAAGGCGGCGCGGGCCGCGGTGACGAACTCGTCGACGAACTCATCATAGGCGGCGCCGGTGATTCGTTTCTGGCGAATGCCGATATAATAAGGGTCGTTGAGAAACTCCTCGTTGTTGGTGCCGACGTCGAGCATGACAGGCAGGCAAAGTTCGGGGTGAATGCCGGCGCATGCGGAATAGAGCGAGAGCTTCCCGACGGGAATGCCCATACCATTGGCGCCGAGGTCGCCAAGGCCGAGGATGCGCTCGCCATCGGTCACGACAATCAGTTTGGTGCGGTAGGGCCAGTTGGACAGGATTTCCGAAATCCGGCCACGGTCATTGGCCGAAATGAACAGGCCGCGCGGGCGCTGGAAGATCAGTCCATATCGCTGGCAGGCAAGTCCTACCGTCGGCGTATAGATCAGCGGCTGGATTTCGTCGATATGATCGCAGACGACCCGGAAGAACAGCGCCTCGTTGCGGTCATGCAGCGCGTTCAGCGCAACATATTTCTCGAGATCGCTGGGCAGGCCGCGCAGATTGGTCAGGACGCGCTCGACCTGTGATTGCATCGAGAGCACGGCCGCCGGCAGAAAGCCACGCAGTCCGAGCGCGTCGCGCTCTTCGCTGCTGAAAGCGGTACCCTTGTTGAGGAGCGGATCGCGCAACAGCGCCAAGCCCCGCAGTGAAGCTAAGTAAGGAGTCGAGCGTGCGCTCATCCGGTTGGGTTTGCTCAAGACATTTCCCCCTGGGAAGGTTCGTATTTTATTCCGGCGTCTGCCGTTTGTGGCTCGGCGCACCATGTAGCGTTCATAGCACACAAAGTCGATGCCGCAGCGCACCAATGACATGCTGCATTTGCAACGCTTTTAGCTTGCAAGAGATGGATTGATTCTGTCGACGCGCAAGAGCCCGAAATCGGGCAGAAGGCCTGCTCGCGCCCTTAACTTAAGCCTTGACTTAAGCCTTGGCACCTAAGCCTTGGCACTTAAGCCTTGGCGAGGAAAGAGCAGAACAGGGCGATTACGGCCACGCCCATGAGCGCGGTGCCGATCCAGCCCAACGCCACCAGCCATGTTCTTGCCTTGAACCGGCCCATCGTTTGCGGGTTCGAGACGATCACCATCATCATCGCCATGATCGGGACCGCCACGATGCCGTTGAGCACGGCGCTCCACACCAGCATGTGAATGGCGTCAATGCCGGTGAAGCCCAATCCGAAGCCGATGACGGTAGCGGTTGCGATGATGGTGTAGAATCCGACCGCATCGGGCGCCTTGGCCTCCAACGTCGCGGGCCAGCCAAACGCTTCCGCCACGCCGTAGGCGGCCGAACCGGCCAGCACCGGGATCGCCAGCAGACCGGTCCCGATAATGCCGAGCGCAAACAGCAGGAACGTGAAATTGCCGGCCAGCGGACGCAGCGCTTCGGCCGCCTGGGTCGCCGAATTGATGTTGGTAACCCCGTGGCGATGCAGGACTGAAGCCGTGGTCAGGATGATGAAGAAGGCGATGACGTTGGAGAAGACCATCCCGATGGTCGTGTCGACCTTGATGCGGTCAAGCTCGATATCGCCGCCCTTCGTCAGCTCCCGTAGCGGGCGATCCACGCGTCCCTGGTTCATCTCCTCGACCTCCTGCGAGGCCTGCCAGAAGAACAGATAAGGGCTGATGGTGGTGCCGAGCACGGCCACGACCATCAGGAGATAATCGGCGTTGATCGTCGGCCGCGGCCAGACCGCTTCCAGCATGGCCTGGCTCCACGGCACCTTCACGGTCAGCGCGGTCGCGACATAGGCGAACAGGACGAAGGTCAGAAATTTGAGGAACGGTGCGTATCGGCGATACGGGACGAACACCTGCAGCAAGGTCGAGGTCGCCGCGAAGATCAGCGCGTGCTCGTGATTGAGGCCGCCGATCACCAGCGACAGCGCTTCGCCCATCGCCGCGATGTCGGCGGCGATGTTGAAAGTGTTCGCGGCAACCAACAGAAACACCAGAAAGAGGACCGCCCAGCGCGGCGCGAGCTCCTTTACATTGGCTGCGAGGCCTTTGCCGGTCACCCGCCCGATATAGGCGCTCACCAACTGGATGGCGATCATGAAGGGCGTCGTCAGAAACACCGTCCAGAGCAGCCCATAGCCGAATTGCGCGCCGGCCTGCGAATAGGTCGCAATGCCCGAAGGATCATCGTCAGCCGCGCCCGTCACGATCCCAGGGCCGAGCCACCGAAGCGCAGCCCCGATGGAGGTCTTGCGCTCGGCGCGTTTGGTCTTGGTCATCGGTAGCCTTGTTGTGAGGGGGATGGAGAAAGGAGTGACGGCGATTTGAAGTATGCGATCAAATCAATTCAAGGAGAAAAGTTCCAAGACGGGGAGCCGTTCGTCGATTCGACCGTTGTTTTGGTAAATTCGGAAGCCTCTGCGGAGATGATTTCGGCGAGAAGCCAAGCGCCGTCATCCAAGCATAAAAAAGCCCGCGCCGAACGGTCGCGGGCTTTCTCCATCGGAACTGCAAGTGTTGCCAGAGAGCAGGTATTGCTGCGAACCTTACGGTGTGGGCTGGGGCGCCACGACGCCATAGACGATGCCGAGCAGGATGCCGAATCCCATCTCAAATCCGGGGCAGGCGTGGGTCGGGTGAGGTTTCTGGCTGCGATCGCCGCCGAATAGCGGGCAGACGTCATTGCCGCCGGCGTGCAGCTCTTCCTGCGTGGCCTGCGTGATGCTGAGATAGATTTTGTCGCCGGCGCGCACCTGCACGGGATTTTTGGTGCCGATCGTGTGATCCTTTTTCGCCAGCCGCCATAGCCAGTCCGGGGTTGGCTGCATCTGCATCGTCTGGCGCATCGGCGTTTCGACGATCTGATGCGCCTTGACGAACTCATCCGTCTCCTTGCTCGCATTGAGTTGCGCCTGCAGGGCCAACAAGGTCGCGGTTCGCTGCCAGGTCTTGACGATGGTGACGAGGTTGCCGTTGATGGTCGGCAATGCGCCCATCATGACGCCGACGATGGTGCGCGCCAGCAGGTCGTTGTCCTTCGGATCCGGAAATTCCTCGAAAAAAGCCCGGGTGAGGGGGGCGGTGGGAAGCTGGCCCGCGGCGCGTTTGTCTGCGACATATTTATTGACGGACTCGCGCAGGATCTGCCCGGTGCGCTGGCCGATGAAGGTCAAAAGGAAGTCCGGGTCGGGATGCACGATATAGCCCGAAGGCGGGGAGTAATCGCCGGGGCAAACGCCGGGCGACAGCAGGTTCGAGATCCGGAATCCGCCCGGCTTCACATAGACTCCGTCCGGGATGTCGAACCAGTGGGCACAGAGCTTGGCGAACACGACGTCCGAAACCGCCTGGATGTCGACGACGCCGGCCGGCGCGGGAACGGTCGTCAGTGCTGCGCGAGTCTCCTTGACTGCAAGTTCAAACGCCTCGCGCCGCGTGACGCGGCCGATGGCGGTGTTGGCGGGGGTCGCTTGCCGTTCATATTCGGGCCCCCAATCCATGCCGAGATAGATCACGCCGATGCTCTGCTCCATCCGCGGCTGGTAGCCCTCGATGGTGTAGTTTCCGTCCGGATTGAGCAGGACCTGCAGCACCAGCTCCTTGCTGGTGACCACGATTCCCTCGGGAGTACGGGCGACACCGCCCTCCGGGTTGATCTTCATGGCTGCCGAGGACTCGACATGCTTGTCGACCAGATGGTCCAGCACCAGTCCCCAGACGGAGCCCGCGTCACGGGCGACTTTTCTTTCGGTCACATTGAGAGTTTTGCCAAGGCCGGGTTGATCGGCATCTGCTGACATCGGTTTCTCCTGCAAGGTTATTGCGCGATGGGGTCCGCGCTTTATACGTCCGTCTGATGATCACATTGTCAAAATTAGCGATAACGCTTTTGTGTCGTTTCAAGGTTTCGCACGGCGTTATTCGTAGCGTGTGTTGAAATCAGAACCAATAGCTTCGATCAGGCAACAATTCTCTGTGGGAAAATGGACGAACCGTTGCAGGGGCGGCTATTGTTTCCGGCGGGTTGGATTTTGCATGTCGAAAGCTTGTATCCATTGTGCAATCTAGGATTGATCTTTGCAATGCAAATCGCTAACGGCGCGGAGGAGAGTGCTGTTTGAATGGCTCAAGCGTGCCCATTAAGCAGGCTGCGGGCATTGCGGACATCGCGGGCGTTCTCGCCACCCTCGATCCTGGCCAGGATCGGCTGCAGCAGGGCATGAAGATCCCTATCCTGCCGGGTGTCGCGCCAAAGGCGGGCAAGGTCGGTCGCCGCGCGCAGTTCGAGCAGGCGGGCGTCCTGGTTCTTCGCAATCTCGATGGCTTTGCCGAAGCAGCCTTCCGCGCGGGAGCGGTCCGGCATGGGTTGCCTCAGCGCGACCTGTCCGCTCAGGCGATGCAGGTCGGCGAGCCAGTATTGTTCGCCCGATTGCTCGACAAAGGCAAAGCCATCCGCGAGGTCGGACTCGGCCCGTTCCCGATCTCCCGCAATCAGGGAGACCTCGACAAGATTGCAGATGTTGAGCGAATTTCCGACATAGCCGCCGGCCGAGCGCACGGCGTCGAGTGCCGCGCGTTGGACGGCGATGTTGTCGTCGGTCGGGTCGCGCATGGCGCGCGCGAAGGCGTAGTGGAATTTCGCCAGCAGTCGGATTTGCTCGACCTTCTTGTCGGCACAATAGGCGACGAGCTCGCCGCTGTCGCGCTCGAGCCCGGCCAGATCGCCGAGCACCAGCTCGGGCCAGGTCGTCACGCAAAACGTCGCTGATGCGACGGTCGCGGCGTGGCAATGATTTGAGAGCTCGGTTCGTACCTGTTCGCTGATCCGGGCCGCGCTATCGATCAGGCCGAGCGACAATCGCACCAATCCCTCAAAGGCGAGGATCGCAAGGCTCGGGTCCCACCCGAACCTGTAACTGAGCGCCCGCTGCCGATGCGGATCTCGATATTTTTTGCCGTTCTGCAGGCTCCGCAGCGCTTCGCGGTGCTGGCCGGCGAAAAATTGATTGGTGCCGAGCATGCGATAGGCGACGACCCGGTGGATCGGATCGTCCTGCCGCTCCGAGACCTCGATGATCTGATGCGCCAGCTCGAAGGCCGGCTGCATGCGCGCCAGCAAGGTCGTCGCCGAGCAAAGTCCGAACAGGATGGAGACGCGCTGAATATCCGTTCCCACGCCCCGATCGAGCACCCGTTTTGCTTCGGTCATCGCGGCGAACGTTTCCGGCGCGGAAATGCTTCTCAGCGGCACCAGCGCGTTGGCACGGGCAACCAGCAGGCTCAGTTCGAGCGCGTCGCGCTCAGCGCCCGCTTCGATGCTCGGGATCAGCGCGAGGCCAGTAGCGGCATGATGCTCGGCTTCCATCGGCGCGGACTGCGACAGCGCCAGCTCCGCCGCGGCAAGCCAGCTCCGCGCCGCCTGCATCGAAAGGCCTGCCTCGGTGTAATGGTGGGCGATCGTCGCGGGAAGGTATTCTTCCTCGCCCACGTGTTGCTGCAACGCCTGTGCGATGTCGGCGTGGATCCGTTGACGCCGGCCGCGCAGCAGCGACGCATGGGCTGCATCCTGAACCAGCGCGTGTTTGAACGCATAGCTGATGTTCGGCGGCGTACCACGGCTGTAGATCAATTCGGCTTCCATCAATTGGCGCAGTGCTGCGTCCAGCGCCGCTCCCTTGAGCGGCGATACCGCTTCGAGCAGGGTCTTGGAGAACTCGCGCCCGATCGCAGCCCCGATCTGCGCGGTCTCCTTGATCGGCGACAGCCGGTCCAACCGCGCCGTCAGCGAGTCGTGCAAGGTCGAGGGGATCGCGAGCGGCGTCAGCGCCGAGGCCAGCACATAGGCGCCATTCTCCTCGCGCACCAATCCGGATTCCAGCACGCTTTTGGTCAGCTCTTCCATGAACAGCGGTACGCCGTCGGTCTTCGCCACGATCTGATCGAGCACTTCCGCCGGCAATCTCTTTCCGGATGTCATGCGGTCGATCATGGTCACCGCCAAGTCCCGATCGAGCCGGTTCAGCGGCAATTCCGTAACGTTGTCCCGGCCGGTCCAGGGCAGCGCGAACTCCGGCCGGAACGTCGTCACCACCAGGATCGGCAAATGGCGCAATTGCTCCACCAGCCGATTGATCAGGTCCAGCGAGGTCGGATCGATCCAATGGGCGTCTTCGATGATCATCAAGAGCGGTACCTGCCTTGCCGCCGCGGTGGTCATCGCGATCAAGGTGGCGATGGTCCGTTCCTTCAATTCGCTTGGTTCCAGATCCAGCGGCGGGTAGCGCTGCCCGGTCGGAATCGCCAATAGCGAGGCCAGATAGGGCGCGCATTCACGGCTGCCCAATCCGGTGGTTTCGAGCATCCTTTCAAGCTTGGAAAGCCGCGTCCCGCCCGGCTCGCCGGCGACAAAGTCCGAGCCGCGCCAGAGCTGGCCGATCACTGGGTAGAACGCGTCATTGACGTGGTGCGGCGAGCATTGATAGCGCAGCACCCAGTGATGCTGCTTGCCGATCTGCTCGCGCAGCATGGCCAGTACGCGGGACTTGCCGATGCCGGCCTCTCCCGACAGCAGCGCGACCTGGCCTTCGCCCATTACGGCGCGTTGCCAGCGCTCGACCAGCAGCGCGATCTCCTGCTCGCGACCGATGAAGGGCGTCAGGGCGCCCGAACGTGAGGCCTCGAACCGGCTGACATTTTCCTGCTCGCCGACGATCAGCCAGGCCGGGACCGGCGAATTGAAGCCCTTGAGCGTCTGCGGGCCAAGCGCCTTCAACTCAAAGGTCTTGCCGAGCAGCCGGCGCGTCGATTCCGAAACCAGGATGGTGCCGGGCTCGGCCAGGGATCGCAGCCGCGCGGCGAGGTTTGCCGTATCGCCGACGACGCCGCGCTCCCGCGCTTCGCCTTCGCCAATCAACTCGCCGACCACGACAAGGCCTGTCGAGATGCCGATCCGCATCTCGATGGCGGCGCAACGTTCGCGCCGCAACTCTGCGAGCGCATCGATCAGCGCGATGCCCGCGCGTGCCGCCCGCTCGGCATCATCCTCATGCGCGCGGGGATAGCCGAAATAGATCGCGGCGCCGTCGCCAACCAACCTTGCGACATGGCCGTCAAAGCGCGCCACCGCATCGGCGACGGTGCCCTGAAACGCGCGGATCAGATCAGCCATGTCCTCGGGATCGAGTTGCGCGGTCAGCGAACCGAGCCCAACGAGATCGCAGAACATCACCGTCATATGCCGGCGCTCGGCGCCTTCCTGCGGAGAGAACACGACCGGCGCGGCCGGTTGAGCCGCGCCCGATGCGTTCCCCGCGATCTGCCGGAGCGCGCGCAACATTCTCAGACGGTGTCCGAGCGGGACACCCATGTCTCTGAGGTGCTGGTCGGTCAGCTCCGTCAACAGGTCGATTTCGATCCGGTGTTCCCGAAATACGGCTTCGTATTGATCCAGGCCGAGGCTGCCCAGCCAAGTCCTGATATCCATCTATGTTCGTCTCCCCACCCAGCCGAGAGCCAATGATGGGCCCGAGGAAAGGTCCTGTCCAGAACCGTCACACGCTTGATATTCTATTTTAAATTGCTAAATCTGTGTATCTCTACGCAAGCGTGACTCAAGCGCTGGACTTGGCGCCCGGGAAACCGACTCGTCGGCCCAATCCAGCGCATATCGGTACCGGGCCAAGCCTGCCGGGCCTGCAGCCGACATGGGCTTTGGGCTCGTTTTGGCTCCGGGCTCGTTGTAAGTGGCTGAGCTACCGTACGCTGACGAATGCGCCCCAGGCGACCGCGAGCCCGGCACCCACCAGAACATAGTGCGGACTGTCGCAGAACGCGCCGCCATATTCGCACATCTGGACGCCGAGCGAGCCGATTTCATGATTGCCCGCGGCATAGAACAGTCCGTACAGGGCAACCATAGCTGCGGCGACATAGTACATCGAAGACTCGCTACTCGTTTCATGATCTGGCCGCCGACCGCGCTTCCGCGTTGGCGCGTCGGGCAACTCAGGCGCAGATCAAATTTGTCACGTGGATCATATGGGCCGCAACGCATCGCCGGCAGCCGGCTTTTTCGTCTTCAGGGCGCAAATTGCAGCGGCGGTTTCGAATTTCGAAATCTCGTCGGCCGCATTTTCCTAAAGTTTGACACGTCGGGCAAATCACCGTCATGGTGAGATCGTCGCACAAATCGTGAAGCCCGCACAGGAGATGGACGCCGGCTTCTTTAACGCGGATTTGTGCCATGTGAATTTCTTGAACGAGCCGTGATCAACGGTTGATCGTTGTCTCGTTTTGCGCGCGAGCCCAATTGTCCGCTATGATATCGGCGACGACGGCGCCCATCACTAGACTGCCGCCGATCAGCGCGCGCGGGGTGGGAAGTTCGTCAAAGGCGAGCCACACCCAGAACGGCATCAGTGGCGTCTCAAGCGTCGCGATCAGCGAGGCCTGTCCGGACGGCAACAGGCGCGAGCCGAGGACGAAGAGCGTGAGGCCCATCCCGACCTGGAACAGGCCGAACATCGCCAGCACCGCGAGGTCGCGACCGGTCACATCGGCGAGCCCCTGCGCAAAGGGAATGCTGACCAGGCTGCCGAGAAAATTCGAAAGCGCTGCCGCTGCTACCATCGAGCTCTGCCTGTGACGGCGGATCGCGACCGTCATGGCGGCGATGGCAACCATCATGATGCATGCGAGCCCGATGCCTCTGATATCGGCGGCGCCTCCCGGGCTACCGACAATGATGGCGATGCCGCAAAGGGCGACAAGGCCCGCGATCAAGGTCGAGGGCCTTGTCGGCTCGCGAAGCCAGATCCAGGCGATGCCGGCGGCGGCGAAGGGGCCTGTCGCGATAATGATCGCAACGTTCGACACATTCGTCAGTTGCAGCGCCGGGATGAACGTCACCATCCCCAAGGTCGAAAGGCACGCGACGAGCCAGGCGCTTTTGCCCGTCTCGGCCAGATCGCGCAGGCCGGCGCGGCCCCGCGTCAGCACCAGGAATGCCGTGATGCATCCGCCGCCGGACAGGCCGCGCCAAAACAGGATGGTCCAGGAATCCAGATGCAAAAGCCGGGTGAAGAACGGCGCCGTGCTCCAGGCGATCGCCGCGGCCACAACAAGCGTGATGCCGAGCTGTCGTTGTAGATGAGTTTGCACGATGCAGCGGGAATTTTGCCGGGAGAGGGGACGCGTCGACTTAACGTCTCACCGATCGGCCGAATTGGCAACCAGCCACCCGGATCTGACACGTCGGGCAAATCACCGGCATAGTGAGATCATTGCAGAAATCGTGAAGCCCGCGCCGGACCCGGCCGCGGGCTTTTTGCTTTTCGAATTTCCCCGATCGGACGGCGGCCCGCACGTCAGGACGCCACACCTCCCCAATGCGTCGTCGCCAGTGGGTCGTCGTCCGAACCAGTATCGTTCGCGCGCCGTTTCGATGCGCGACAATTCATGCCGGTGCGCGCGAACGCGCCGGCACGCGGCGTGGCGTCGATGCCACGGCCGCCGCGGCCCCTTCGCTGAATGGATAGGGTTCGCGCCCGAAATGATCGCGCCGATCGCGATCTGCCGCGCATTTTATTTTACTCAGCAAGGAAACCGATGACCGCCTATCTGCTGTCGCTGGCGTTGATCGGACTTGTCGCGATCGTCATCTCGGAAGGATTGTCGTGGGCGCAGATATCATTCGCTTTATTCCGCGGCCCAAGCGCAGGCGCGAGCTGACCGACTTTCTGACGATTGCGTTCCGCTCGGCGGTCAAGCCTGACGATCTCGTGATGGATCATGTCGACACGGCGCCGTGCGAACATGCGTCGGCCGAGAGCGATGCCTCCGCGTAACGACATGCCCAAGACCCTCACCGAAATGCGATCGCTGGCGCGAAGCCACACGAGGACGGCGATCAATCTCGCCTCAGCCAACAACTTCATCAGGGCTGGCTATCGGCTGTATCACCCCCAGCATCCCTGGGCTGGCCTCGCACGCTGTATTGGCGAAGGTCGGTCATGGGCACGGCGAGCAGGTGACAGCCCACCTCAGCGATAGTCGGCCGCAGGTCGGCCCTTCGAGTTGTGCTCGTCAGGGGATCGGCACGTCGTTCGGATAGGTATTCCGCCCGGTGGCATCTGCCACCGGGCTCTTTTGCATTTTGGGCACTGCTGAAAGATCGGTGGTTACCCTTCGGCCGCTGCCCGCGCGTATGCCTGTTCGGGATCATGCTTCAACGGCGCGTCGGATGAGGTTCGTCAAGCCCGGCATGAATGGCGACGCGAAGGAGCTGTGCGCTGGAGGCTCTTGTGGTCCCAAACGAATAACCCCTAAAGTCCGTACGAATTACTAATAATCGCGTCTGCGAACGACAGGGGAACGCCTAAACATGACTGCCAGATTGCCATTGCCGGACCGCCTGCCTCGCGCGAAGGACGCGCCGACCGCGCTCGACGGTCTGCTGGTCGTGGATTTCACGCGCGTTGTCGCAGGGCCCGCCTGCACGCAAACCCTGGCGGATTTCGGCGCCGAGGTCATCAAGATCGAGAATCCCGATGGAGGCGATGATACGCGAGCTTATGAGCATGCGGAAATTGGCGGCGAGAGTGCGGCCTATATCAGTCTTAATCGCAACAAACGGGGCATTGCCCTCGATTTCGCCGTGCCGACGGCATGCGATGTGGCACGGGAGTTGATTGCCAAGGCTGACGTGGTCGTTGAGAATTTCTCAAGCGGGATCATGAAAAAATTCGGCCTTGACTATGAAGCCGTCGCGCAGGCCAATCCGCGCCTCGTGTATTGCTCGATCTCGGCCTATGGCCGCAAGGGGCCGTTTGCGTCGCGACCGGGTTTCGACCCGGTTACACAGGCCGAAAGCGGCTTCATGTCGCTGAACGGCTTTGCCGATGGACCACCGGTCAGGACCGGCCCTCCGATCGTCGACATGGCGACGGGCATGTCGGCCTGCAATGCCATTCTACTGGCACTGATCGCCCGCGACCGGCTCGGACGCGGTCAGCATGTCGAGGTCGCGCTGTTCGACATCGCCATGTCCATGACCGGCTTTTACGGCATGGCCTATTTGATCAGCGGTGCAAATCCGGGACGTTTCGGCAACTCGCCGAACGGATCTCCGACGGTCGGTCTTTATGAGGCGGCCGATGGGCCGCTCTATATGGCTTGCGCCAATGACCGGTTGTATCGTCGTCTCGTGACCGACGTACTCGAGCGGCCCGACCTCATCACCGATCCCGAGTTTGCCACGCGCAAGGTACGCACAGCCAACAGGGAAAAACTGCGCGCGATCATTGCCGGCGTCTTCGCGAGCGACAAGCTCGAACATTGGATGGCAAAGATGAAGAAGGCCAATCTACCCGTTGGTTATCTTCGTACGGTCGAACAGGGGTTCAATGCTCCCGAAGCCCGCGAGAGGCATCGCGTCAGCCAGATCCCGCATCCTACTGCCGGCAAGGTGCCGAATATCGAAACGCCGCTCAATATGGGGCTAACTCCCTGCGTCGATCCGGTGGCGGCACCTCTGCTTGGCCAACATACCAAGGAAATCCTGCGCAAGACGCTGGGTTATGATGATACCCGCATTGCCGCTCTTGCTGAGACGGGGGCATTCGGCAAGGCGCGGAGCTCCGGCTGACCAATGATCTGGCCGGGCTGATCCTGAAGTCCTGTCAAGTTTCGATCTTTCTGCGACCGCTCTAGCCTGAAGGCGGCCTATCGTGCTCTGATGGTGCCGGCCAGCGACCTGAAAATAAGCCGTGTGAAACGGCGGTTAGCGGCGAATGCCGCCGGCCTGAGAAGCCAAAGGGAGGACTATTTTGGGAACACCCGGCCGTACGCTGCTGACCAAGATCTGGGACCAGCATGTCATCGCGCGACTGAGCGAAGACACCGATCTTCTCCATGTCGATCGTCATCTGTTGCATGATCTCGGCGGTTCGCGCGGATTGCTCGATCTCAAGAGTCGCGGCCTCAAGGTGCATAATCCGGAGCTCACATTCGCAACGCCGGACCACGCCATCTCCACGGCGCAAGGTCGCGCCGGCACCATCAAAATCGGGCAGGAATTACTGGCAGCGCTGAGGACCGAAACCTCCGCCACCGGCATCCAGATGTTCGATATCGATCAGCCGGGCCAAGGCATCGTTCATGTCATTGGGCCCGAGCTAGGCCTGAGCCTTCCCGGCTGTCTGATCGTCTGCGGGGACAGTCATACCTGCACCCATGGCGGCCTCGGCGCGCTGGCATTCGGCATCGGGTCGAGCGAGTTGACCCATGTGCTGGCGACCCAAGCGCTGATCCAGCGTCGGCCAAAAACCATGCGCGTCAAGTGTGAAGGCAAGCTCCCGTTGGGTGTGGTCGCCAAGGATCTGATTCTCGCGCTGATCGGGCATATCGGCGCGGCCGGCGGCACCGGCTATGCCGTCGAATATGCCGGGAGCGCTATACGCGACTTGCCGATCGAAGGACGATTGACGATCTGCAATCTCTCGATCGAGCTCGGCGCCAAGATGGGCATGGTCGCGCCGGACGAGAAGACCTACGAATATTTGCGCGGGCGCGCCTATGCACCGCAAGGCGAGATGTGGGAGCAAGCCATCAATGCCTGGCGTCAGCTTCCGAGCGATCCTGATGCGGTATTTGACGAGGAGGTTGTCATCGATGTCGCAAAGATCATCCCGCAGGTGACCTGGGGCATCAGTCCGGAACATGTCATTGGCGTTGACGGCCGCATCCCCGATCCGCAAGCGATCGGCGATCCGGCGCGCCGCGCCGCAGTCGAAACCGCCCTCGACTATATGGGGCTGCAGCCCGGCGCACCGATCGCCGGCACACCGGTGGATTGGGTGTTCATCGGTTCCTGCACCAATAGCCGCCTCAGCGATCTGCGGGCAGCAGCGGACGTCGTGCGCGGCCGCAAGGTTGCTCCGGGTGTGCGGGCCTGGGTCGTACCTGGTTCGGAGACCGTGAAGCGCGAGGCGGTCGCCGAGGGGCTTGACAAGCTTTTCACCGATGCAGGGTTTGAATGGCGCGAGCCGGGCTGCTCGATGTGCCTTGCCGCCAACGGCGAGACGGTGGCTCCCGGCCAGCGTTCGGTTTCGACCTCGAACCGCAATTTCGTCGGCCGCCAAGGACCGCGGGCACGCACCCATCTCGCTAGCCCAGCCAGCGCCGCGGCGGCCGCGATCGCGGGCGCGATCACCGATGTACGAACGATGGGGCGCTGAGCATGCCAAAACCTTTCGACAAACTCACGGCGATCGCCGCACCGATCATGCGGAGCAACATCGATACTGACGTGATTATCCGTATCGAACGTCTGGTCGGAAACAACATTCGAGGCACCCTTGGCAAATGGGCGTTCGGCTCGTTACGCTATTTGCCGGACGGATCGGAGAACCCTGCGTTCATCCTGAACCGCGAGCCGTATCGGCAGGCCGAAATCCTCGTGACCGGCCCGAATTTCGGCTGCGGCTCGTCGCGCGAAGGTGCCGTGTGGTCGCTGCAGGAGATGGGCATCCGCGCCATTATCGGCTCCGGTTTTGGCGATATCTTCTTCGCTAATTGTTTCCAGAATGGGATTCTGCCGATCGTCGTCGATAAGGAGATCGTCGATGGTCTTGCTGCGGAGATCGAAACCACGCAGGGGGCAGGGCGGATCAGCGTCGATCTTGAGGCGCAGACGATCACTTCGCCGTCGGGACAGCGGCACAATTTCGAGATTGATCCGCGCCGGCGGGAAGGTCTCCTGCAAGGTCTCGACGAGGTGGCGCTGACATTGCAGCGCGACGACGAAATCCGAAGCTTTCAGGCTGCCGACCGGACGGCGCGGCCCTGGATTCATTTTGCAAGGAAGTCCGCATGAACAACCGTTCCAACATGGTCAAAGTCGCTGTCGTTGGCGGCGAGGGCATCGGCCCCGAGGTTACCGCGCAGTCACATCGAATTCTCAACTGGTTCGCCGCCAAGCGCGGCGTGCCGATGACGCTGCGCGAAGCGCAATATGGCCTTATCCCTTATCTTGCGACCGGCAAGGTGCTGCCCGATGACACCGTAGAGGCGATGGAAGAGGCCGACGCCATTCTCTGGGGCGCGACCGGCGGCCCGGAGACGAAGGAAGTGCCTGCAGCGGCGCGCAAGGCCGGAAGTCTGTTGTCGCTCCGCAGCAAATACGATCTCTATGCCAATCTCAGGCCGATTGTCGCTAATCCAGCGCTGGCGGAGTCGGCGCCGCTCAAGGCCGAAGTTCTAAAGGGGGTTGACTTCGTCATCATCCGAGAACTCACCAGCGGTATCTATTTTGGCGAGCCGCGCGGCATCGAGACCCTGCCAGATGGCCAGCGGCGCGGCTTCAATACCGAGCAATACACCACCAATCAAATCCGCCGGGTGGCGCGCGCCGCCTTCGAATTGGCGCGAACAAGAAAGGGCAGGGTCTGTTCGGTCGACAAGGCCAATGTGCTGGAGGCCAGCGTAGTGTGGCGCGAGGAGGTCATCGCGCTGCACAAGGAAGAATTTTCGGATGTCGAACTCACGCATCTCTATGTCGACAATGCCGCCATGCAGATCGTGCGGGAGCCGCGTCAGTTCGATGTGATGGTCACCGGCAACATCTTTGGCGACATCCTTTCCGATTGCGCGGCGATGGCCTCGGGCTCGCTTGGCATGTTGCCGTCGGCGTCGCTGGGACCGGTCGATCGGTTCGGGCGGCGCAAGGCACTTTACGAGCCGGTGCACGGCAGCGCGCCGGACATTGCGGGCAAGGGGATCGCCAATCCTCTCGGCTCGATCCTCAGCGTGGCCATGATGCTGCGCCTGACGTTGAACCGGCCCGAGGACGCCGATCTACTCGAGAAGGCGGTGGGCATCGCGCTTGCCTCAGGCGCGAGGACCGCGGATATCGCAGAAGCCGGCGCCAGGAAGCTATCGACGGCAGAGATGGGCGATGCCGTGTTGAGCGCGCTCGACAAGGTTGCCGGCAAGGAGAGGGAGCACGCGTAATGGCCTATGTCACGAGACGTTCCGCGCTGACAATCATTGCTGCCGGCGGTGCGGCGATGGCTGCCGGACGCAGGGCGGGGGCTGCGGACATTTCCGGCCGCGTGATCTATCCGGTCGCGGTACCCGTTTATCAGACGCAATTCGTAGCCGACCGGGTCGGCTATTTCAAAGAGGCAGGTCTCGACTGCAAGCTGATCCAGGGCGGTAGCGGCGTGAAGACACGGGAGATCATCGCTTCATCGCAAGGCGATATTGGAATTGGCGACATTACGCATCCGATGCAGCTCAGCAATCACGGTCGCGCCGGTCGCGTGTTGATGCCGGTCGATACGCGTTCAAGCTCGGTGATGTTCATCATCCGCAAGGATCTCAAGGATCAGGGCATCGCCACGCTGGAAGCCCTGACGGAATGGAAGCGGCCCGATGGCCGCAAGCCGATCATCTCGGTCTCTTCCCTGGGCGGTACCAACCATGTCTGGGCGTCCTACTACATGGAAACAATGGGTCTCGATCAAAAGGTCACGTGGATCGGCACCGGCAATGTCGACACCATGCTGGGCTCGCTGAAGTCCAAACAGGTCGACGTGCTCGTGAGCTCGCTTTCCCTGCTGAATGAATCGATGGATCAGGGCTGGGGTGCGCTGTTGTTCGACGGCACGGACGAAACAATTTGGAACAAGTATATCGGCGGTAAGGTGCCGGTGACGTCGCATTTTACCGTGCAATCGACCATCGACAAGGATCCGGCCAAGATGCAGGCCTTCGTCACGGCGATTTGGCGAGCGACGCAATGGATCAAGGTTCATACGCCCGATCAGATCTATGAAGCGATCGAGCCCTATGTCGGGAGCACTTCGCGCGCCGCCAATATCCTGGAAATCACTGCCCTGCAGAAGGTCGCCGATTACCAAGCCAGCATCGATGCTGCGGACTTTGCGCGCGGCGAGAAGGTTTGGTTCCGTGAGATGACCGGAATCAAGCCGCTCACGATTACCGACGTGGTGAGTCCGTCCTTTGTCGAAGCGGCGCGAAAGGCGTACCCGGCTTGAATGTGCGGGACACGACTGCGACACAGATGCCTCAATCGCTGGACGTCAAGCGCATCGACGTCAGGGGGTTAAGTAAGTCGTTTCAGCTCGCGGGGACAGCGATCGAGGCGGTGCGCGACGTCTCGTTCAGCGTCCGGCGCGGCGAATTCGTCGCGCTGCTTGGGCCGTCGGGGTCAGGCAAGAGCACCGTTCTCAACATGATCGCGACTTTGATCAGGCCAAGCGGCGGTCAGATCCTGATCGACGGCAAGCCGATAATCTTCGGGAAGGCGACGCCTGGCGTCGGCTATGTTTTTCAGCGTGACACGCTGTTTCCGTGGCGCACCGTCGCGGACAATATCGGTTACGGGCTGCAATTGGTGGGTGTGCCGGATGCGGACCGGAAAGAGCGTATCGCGGCGTGTGTCGCGCAGGCCGGTCTGAAGGGGTTCGAGGACGCGTATCCATCGACATTGTCCGGTGGGATGCGTCAGCGCGCTGCCCTGATGCGAACGCTGGTGGTCGAGCCTCAGATCCTCCTGATGGATGAGCCGTTCGGCGCGCTCGATACCCACACCAAGATTGACATGCATGAGGTGTTGTTGCGCATCTGGGAGCGCGAGCAGCAGACCGTCCTGTTCGTCACCCACGACCTCGGCGAAGCCTTGACGTTGGCTGACCGCATCATCCTGTTTTCGGCGCGGCCGGGCCGGATCAAGGATATGTTCGATGTGGATTTTGCCAGGCCGCGTGATGCGGTAAAAGTACGCGAGACCCCTCGTTACGCCGAGCTGTTCCAGCATATCTGGCACTCGCTTGGCGAAGAGTTCGTCAAGGGCCGCAGCGTATGAAGAGGTACCGAACGGTTAGCACATTGGCATGGCAGGCGGCGATCTGTGCGGCCGTGCTGGCGACTTGGCAGTGGGGATACGACCTGCACGGCAGATTGCCTTGGCTCGTGCCCGACCTGCTCGACCCCTATTTTGTATCGAAGCCGTCAGAAATTTTCGATAATTTCTTGATCCTGAGCTGCCTCAAGTCCAAGCTCGGGACATTCAACGGCTGGCTGAACGGCGATTTTGCCAAGTGCCTGGCACGCAATGAAAACAATCTCTGGGCGGCGACCGGGATCACGCTGAAAAACACCTTCTTTGGTTTCTTCACTGGTGTCGCCAGCGGCTTCGTGGCGGGATTGATCCTGGGCCGTTCAGACAGGCTTAGCGCCATTTTCCAGCCGTTCATCACCGCGGTGAACTCAATTCCACGGATCGCGCTGGCGCCGATCATCGTGCTGGCGTTTGGCATCGGTGATATGTCGAAAGTCGTCACCTCCTGGATCGTCGTCGTCTTCCTGGTGTTCTTCAACACGTTCGAGGGCGCGCGCTCGATCGATGAAGGGTTCATCAATGTTGCGCGATTGCTGGGCGCAAACGAATGGCAGATCACGCGCACGGTTGTGATCCCATCGACCATGGCATGGGTTTTCGCCTCGCTGTCACCCGCGATTTCCTTTGCCTTGATTGGCGTTATCGTAGGCGAATTCATCGGTGCAGAACGTGGCATCGGACGCCTGATCATCGAATCCGAGGCGCGCGGCGAAGCGTCGGGCATGATGGTCGCGGTCGTCGTTCTGATGTTGGTCGGCGTTATGCTCTCCGCCTTGATCCGCCGGTTGCAGGCCTATCTTTTGCGCTGGCAGCAGCACAATATGGCGGAATAGGCGGGAGGTCCGCCGATCCGAAAAAGGTTCCTGCGATGGGTATTCAAATCTATGGATTTTGGCGATCGATTGCCTCGTTCCGGGTCAGAGTGGCGCTCAAACTCAAGGGCCTGCCGTTCGAGGAAATCCCGATCGATATTCTCACCGGAGAACAATTCACGCCTGGTTATGAGGCGGTTAACGCCGAGCGCGTGGTACCCACCTTTGTTCACGATGGTCATTCGGTCTTTCAGTCGCTCGCGATCATCGAATATCTCGAGGATATCAAGCCCGAGCCGCGGCTGATCCCGCAGGACTCTAAAGAGCGCGCCTATGCGCGCTCGATGGCGCTGATGACGATCGCGGACGCTCACCCGCTGGTGGTGCCACGGGTCCGCAATCATCTGGCGAAGACCTTTGGCGCCGATGCTCACGCGATCGAGAACTGGGGCAAGCACTGGACGATCGAGGGGCTCGCTATCTACGAGCGGCTCCTTGAGCGCCGCGCCGCAGCGCCATTCGCGCTGGGCGCGGAACCCGGCCTTGCCGATATCTGCATCGCCGGCCAGATCGTCGGCGCGCATTTCCTCAAGCTCGAACTGACCGCGTTTCCGTCCGTGGCGCGGCTTGCCGAACGCTGCTTTGCGTTGCCAGCCTTCGCCTCATCTCATCCCTTCGAGCAGCCGGGATATAAGATCGCGTAAGCAGCGCGACGAGAGCTCATCGCTGTCACAGGTCGAGGCTGAGCACACGCGCCGCATTGCCTCCGGCGATCCGCGCGAGCGTGATCTCGTCCATTCCTTCGACGCCCGCAACATGACCGATTGGATTATATTCTGCCATGTCGAAGGGATAGTCGGTCCCCATCACGATGCGGTCGGGACCGAATACGTCAATAAGATATGCCAGCTGATGATAGGTGAAGACAACGGTGTCGAGATAGACCTGCCGCAGATAGGTCGTCGGCGGCAACGGTAAATCGGCATGAGAATCTTGCCGCGCCCCCCAGGCGTGATCGATCCGGCCCGAATAGCTCGGTAGGTAACCGCCACCATGCACCGCCATTAATTTCAGCTCGGGGAAGCGCGCCAACGTTCCCGAGAAGATCAGATTGTGAAGCGCCAGCGTCGTATCGAGTGGATTGCCCAGCACGTTGTTGAAATAATAATGGGTCAGGCGCTGCCCGTGGGTAAATCCATTCGGGTGCATCATGATGAAAGCCCCGAGTTGTTCGGCCCTGGCAAAGAAGGGGCGGAATTTCGGATCGGACAGCTCCTGGCCGTCGACATTGGTCAGGATCTCCACGCCTTTCAGTTTCAGCGTCCCCATCACGTAATCGAGTTCGCGAACCGCAAGTTCGGGTTCTTGCAAGGTGACTACCCCGAGTCCGACAAACCGGTCGGGCTTGCGTGCGCAATATTCCGCTACACCGTCATTGGCGAGACGATGCGCGGCTTCTGCGATTTTGGGATCGACGGTGTAATAGCACTGGCCCGGCGCGGGCGCCACGACCTGGATGTCGATGCCCATCCGGTCGAGATCGGACAGCCGGCGGTCGATCGTCGTCATCACCTCGCGGACGTCTTTTTCCTGCTGTCCGTTGATGTCCTTGCTGATGTCGTCTGCGAAATAGGCCAGCGGAATGCGGCTGACATCGACATGCGGTTGCGCGTGCGCGGCCGCTTGGGGAACCACGATATGAGCATGAATATCGATCGTGGGAGACGAGGGGCGCCGTGCGAGGCCATCGGCGTCATGGATTCGGGCTGCGGTGCGGCCATAGCGATTCTTGCGATCAATCATGAAGGTGAGCCTGTTGCAAAAGATGGGAAGGTTTTAGATTTTCGATTTCGCTCCGGCGTGCGGCCGCTGCGGCCACCGCGTCGATATGGTGGTCGCATCGGCGTTGCCGAAGCCTGCGGCTTCCGCCTCCTCGAAGCAGGCTAGCGCGCTGGCCGTTACCGGAAGCTCGGCATTGAAGGATGCTGCGAACTGGATCGCGGTGGCGAGATCCTTTTTCGCGGCGCTCAGACTGAACGCTGTTTCGCCTGGAGGCTGTCCGGCCAAGGCCTTGGCAATGAATGCGCTGCGTCCCTTCATCGCCGTCGGCGTGCCCGCTGTATCTGACAGAATGTCGATCAGCCGGCCGGGGGCGAGATTAAGCGGCTTGCAGATCGTCAAGGACTCGCCTAACGCCTGCCAATAGACCAGAAGCGGCAGATTGATCGCGAGCTTCAGGGTTGCGCCCGAACCAAGCCCGCCGACATGCTCGATACGGCGGCATAATTGTTCGAGAATGGGCCTGGCGCGCGCAACGTCAGCCTGCTCGCCGCCGACCAGCGCGAACAATTTGCCCTCCCGGGCGGGCCCTACGCTTCCGCCGACCGGGCACTCGACAAAGGCGGCGCCTTGCTGCGATACCGACGCCCCCATCGACTGCATCGTATCCGGCCGGACGGTGCTCATATCGATCACCAGCTTTCCGGTGAGCGTGCCCTTCAGGATGCCGCCGGGGTCACGGTAGACCGCTTCGCTCGCCGCGTCGTTGAGCAGCATCACAATGATAGTTTCGCAGTCGTCGACGAGTTCCGCCGGGGATGTGAAAGCCTTGGCTCCCGTCTCGGTGAGAGGCTCGGTCTTAGTTATATCGCGGTTCCAGACTCCGATCTCGTGTCCCACAGCCATCAATCGTTGCGCGATCGACGATCCCATCCGCCCGGTGCCGCATACGCCGATTCTCATGCCTTACCTCGATCAGGGTTGTACCTATTCGCTTTAATGCGCACGATAGACGCCGAGGTGCTGCGCGACCAGCTCTTCGCTATCTTTGAGTTCGCGGGCTTCGCCGTCAAACACGCAGCGCCCGGTGTTCAGAATGACGGCCCGATCCGCAATTTCCAAGGCTAGCTGTCGATTTTGCTCGACCAAAACGATGGATTGCCCTTCTTCTTTCAGGCGCGTCATGGCGCGACCGACTTCGGCGACGATCAGCGGTGCCAGGCCCTCCGAAGGTTCATCCAGCAAAAGCACGCGCGGATTTCCCATCAACGCGCGGCCGATCGCCAGCATTTGTTGCTCACCGCCCGAGAGCGTGCCGGCCAGTTGCGCGTGGCGTTCGCGCAATCGCGGAAACAGCTCGTAAATCCGTTCGACGCTCCATGGTGTTGCGCTGACGTCGCCTCGTTGCCGTGCCACGACCAGATTTTCCCGAACCGTGAGCGAGGCGAAGATACGGCGGCCCTGGGGGACAAGACCTATTCCCAAATGCGAAATACGCTCGGGACCGAGGCCGTCGATCGGCTCGCCGAACAGGCGGATATCTCCCTGTCGTGGTCTCAGGAAGCCGATAATCGTTGAGATGCATGTTGTTTTTCCGGCACCGTTGCGCCCCAACAGCGCCAAGACGCCACCCGGTGGTAACGAGAAGCTGACGCCATGCAGAATGTGGCTGTCGCCGTAGTAGGCGTGTACGTTTGTCAGACTAAGCGCGTCAGGTGCCAAGATACACCTCGCGGGTTCGTTCATCTCCGATGACTGCGTCGCGCTCGCCATCGACGATCACGCGACCGTAATTCAATAGCGTCACGGTCTCCGCGAGATCAAGTGCGGTGTCCATGTCGTGTTCGATCATGATCACCGTGGTCTCGCGCGGTATCGCTGCGATGAGTGCCTTTACCGTGGCGCGCTCCATGTCGGATAATCCTGCCAGCGGCTCGTCCAGCAAGAGAACGCGCGGCTTTTGGGCGAGCGCGACCGCAAGTTCAACGCGGCGCTTTTCGCCATAAGCGATGTCGGAGATGGGGTGTGTGGCCAGGTGCAGGAGGCCGACGGCGTCGAGGGTTTTGCGGGCTTCGGCCGCGAGCGCGCTGTAAAACGACATCGGCCGCCACATCTGCCAACGCGCGGCGTGCAGCCCGAGCAGACCGAGCGTCACATTGTGTTGCAGCGTATCGTCTGCGAACAGCGTGATGATCTGATAGGTCCGCGACAGGCCGAAATGCGCACGTTTGTAGGGCGGAAGATAAGTGATCTCGTTGCCGAGAAGCCTGATCGATCCGGCGTTCGGACGCAGATCGCCGCTGATCTGATTGAACAGGGTGGTCTTGCCGGCTCCATTTGGGCCGATGATCAGTCGGCGTTCGCCTGGCCGGACGCTGATCGAAACATCTTGAGTCACGGCGAGGCCGCCGAAGGCTTTTCTCAGATTGACGACTTCGAGCGCATGGTTTGATGCCGTTGCTGTCACCGAGACACCCCACGCAATTTCGCAACCAGGCTGCTCACGCCGGGAACGATGCCTTTGGGCATTGCCAGCACGATAAGCAGGAACACCAAGCCCAACAACATATTCCACCGTTCGACATACGCGGAGGCATAGTTCTTCAATAACAGCACGAGCGCTGCGCCGGCAACCGGACCACCCAATGTTCCGGAACCTCCGGCGATGACGCCGAGCAGAGCTTCTGCCGAACTAGTGGTCGAAAGCGAGGTCGGGTGAATGTATTTGTGGTAATAGACGTAGAGTAATCCGGAAACGCCGCCCCAGAAGCCGGCATAGACAAACGTGATCCATCTGACCAGCCACGGATTGAAGCCGAGGGCTGCCATCCGGCGCGGCTGATCGCGCACTCCCTTCAGCGATGATCCGAAGGCGGACGAAACGAAAATTGCCATCATCAGGAAGGCGATGACCGCCACGATTAGTACGAACCAATAGAACGCAACTGGACTGTCGAGCGAAATCCCGAAGGGGGCCGGCCGGGTCAAGCCGGGTATTCCGTTGTCGCCGTTGGTTATGTTCGACATTCGATAGGCGAGTCCCCACAGCACCTGCGACAGAGCCAGCGTGATCATCAGAAAGCCAAGGCCGGTGGCGCGAAGCGCGATCACGCCGAAGAAGGCGGCCATGGCGACCGTACCCGACATTGAGAGGACCGCGGCCGCCCCATGCCCAAAGCCATATCTGCTGGTTAGGAGCGCGGAAATATACGCGGCGACTCCAAGGTAGGATGCATGGCCCAGCGACGTCATGCCGCCGAAACCGACCAATAGATTAAGGCTGAGCGCGAAAATCGCCGCAATCAGGATTTGACTGGCGAGATTAATGTAGAAATCACCCGCCAGGAACGGTGGCAGAAGCAACGATCCGGCAATCAAGGCCGCGCCAACCCACTTCATGCACCGACACGCCCGAACAAGCCCTGGGGCCGGAATGCGATGACGAAAATCATCGGCAGGAACAGGATGATATAGGCGAGTTCGGGAAATAGCGCGGTGCCGAACGTATAGATCAAGCCAATGATGAAGCTGCCGATGAACGCGCCGAGCAGGCTTCCAATTCCGCCGAGAATAACCACGATCAGCGCTAGCGGAAGCATGTCGGCGTCCAGTCCCGGATAGGCTGAAAGGATGGGGCCGCCCAGCACGCCGCCGGCACCGGCAATTCCGGCGCCCAGACAGAAAACCATGGTGAATAGCCTCGAGACGGGGATGCCGACCGCGCGAGCCATCTGCGCGTCGTCGACACCGGCGCGGATCATCGCTCCGAGCCGCGTCCGCTCCAGGAGAACATACAGCACGATGGCCGCCGTGATGGCGCATCCGACCAGCACCAGGCGGTAGGTCGGAAACACAAACCCGTACAGCCGCGTCGGAGCCTGCAGGTTTTGCGGCGTTGGGACCGGAATGGAATCGCCACCCCATAGCATCAGGCATGCATCTGAAATGATGAAGGACATGCCGAGCGTCACGAGGACCTGCCCAAGCGGGTTGGTTCTGAGCCGCGCCAGAACCAGCCGCTCGAACAGGCCGCCGATCGCGGCGACGGCGATGCCGGCACCGAGCGCCGTTACCCAGATGTTCAGGCCGTCATAGGAACGCATGGCAATCGCCGCGAAATAGGTGCCGAGCATGAAGAACGCGCCATGCGTCAGGTTGGCGAGCCGCATCAGGCCGAAGATCAGCGAGAAACCCGACGATAGCAGGAACAACAGACCGCCGAGCGAGAGGCTGTTGAGACCCTGGATGATCCAGAATTGCATCGTCGGCCGATCTCGTTCTCTAACGTTGCGAGATTGCGGTCCTCGCGCCGGAAATGAGATTATGGTTCCAGGTTCTTTGCCGGCGGATAGTCGCGCGAGTAGACCGGGTTCTGCAGGAATGCAGTTTTGTCATAAGTCCAGAACTGGGTGACGTCCGGATAGGTCTTGATGACGGAATTGACCAACCGTCCGTCGATCTTCGCTACCTTGCGGATATAGACATTGCCGATCACGTTGCCGAACTCGTCGAATTTGACAAGGCCGCGCACGGTCTGGGCGTCGCTGCTGCGAATGGCGGTCATCAGCGCCTTCTTGTCGTCCACGTTGCCATTCACGGCCTTCAACGCAGCTTCCAACACTTCGCCGGACACATAGGTGCTGGCGGCGTAGTAACCCGGATCATATTTGAACTGCTTGCGAAACGCCGACGCAAAGTTCTTGTTGAGTGGGTTGTCCAGTTCGGCCGAATACCAGCTCGTGGTCAGAACACCCAAGGCTTCGTCGCCCATATTCCGCAGCACGGACTCATCCAGCGCCGTCATGCCGCCGATCACGGCCATCCTGTCCTTCAAGCCATATTCGATGAATTGCCGGAGGAACCTGAAACCGTTCGAGCCAGCAGTGCCAAGGAAGATCGCATCCGCGGACTTTACCTGCGCGACGTAGCTGCCGTAATCGGGTGTCGCCAAAGGCGTGAAGATCTTTTGAATGACCTTGCCGCCATTGTCCTCGAACGCGCGCTGGAAACCCGCGCACATTTCGTGACCATAGGCGAAGTCGTCGGCGATGGTAACGATCTTCTTGTACTTCAATTCCTTGGCGGAATATTCGGCGAGCGGGTAGGCGCATTGCGCCGACGTAGAGGTCAGCCGGACAAACCACGGGCTTGGATGACGCTGGGTCATGTCCTCTGCCGCAGCAACACCCAGCGTCGGCATCTGCTTTTCCGTGAGATAATCAGCGATCGCGAGCGCCTCGAAGGCGGCGAGCGGGCCGATGATGCAATGGACGTTGTTCTTTTCGACCAACTCCTGCGCCTTGGTGCGCGCGGTCGTGGGAACACCGGCGGTGTCGGCGACGATCAGCTCGACCTTGCGCCCTCCCAGCGTATTTTCGCGTTCCTTCAGGAACATCGTCAACGCCAGATCCATGTCGATGCCGCCGGAGGCGAGGGGGCCTGTCTTGGCTGCGAGCAAGCCGATGCGTATTGGTTCTCCGGCCTGGCCATGGACAGGATTGGGGGCCGCAATGCTAGCGATGCCTGCGCCAGCAACGCCACCGACAAATTGTCGTCGCGACATCGTCATTGGACCCTCCCCGGGCGCCACAAATGAATATCGGCTGATTTTATTTTTCGTTGATTGCGTAACTTATCCGACGGAAGTCATAAATGATCAAGCGATAACCGCAGCGGCGGACAAACGCTGGGTTTCGTTTCATCTGGGCCCATAACGCATCAGCCGCCGTTTTTGATGCAGTGCGGCATGACCGGCCAAATGCACGATCTGCTTGCTCAGGCGCGATTGCCTGGTGTCCTCGACAAGAAGCCGTCGTTATTTCTGCTCCTGCACGCCGGACTTGGGAGACTTGACGACGGTCTTCTTCAGCACCTCGAAGACCGAAGCTGTATCCTGATCACCCAACCCCATCGCCATCGCTTCTCTATAGACTGGCTGTGTCAATTCAAACAGCGGAGTTGCGCAACCGACATCATCAGCAAACTCGGCAATGATGGCCATGTCCTTTTTCCAGGTGGAAACCTTCATGGTGGCAGGCTCGTAGACACCTTCGACCATCATGGGTGCGCGCATCTGGAACATTCGCGAACCACCGGCGCCGGGGCCGATCATCTCGACCACCATCTTCGGATCGAGCCCTGCACGCTCGGCGAGCAACATCGCCTCCGCGGTGGCGACATTGTTGATCGCGACCAGGTGATTGGCGACGAATTTCATTCGGCTGCCGTTACCGAAGCGGCCAAGATCAGCGCTTTGCTTGGCGAAGTCGGCAAACAGGCCCATGCAGTTCGAAATCGCCGCGCTATCGCCGCTGGCGTAAACGACGAGGTCGCGCACTTTCGCCTGGGCACCCGTTCCGCTGAGCGGACAATCCAGCGCGATATGTCCAGCCCGCTTGAGAATATCGTGAAATCGAAGCTTATCGGCCAGGCTGAGCGTGCTGAGTTCGACCACAATCCGAGGTTGCGCAACGGAATTCGCGATAATGTGAGCGACGTCTTCGGCGGCCGCGGGACTCGGCAGGCTGGTCATGATGACCGGCGCTTCTCGCGCAAGCTGGATGATATCGGCCGCGATTGTAACGTTTTCTTGTGCAAGCTCGGCGCATCGCGCTGGAGCGATGTCGAAGCCGACGACATGCCATCCGCGATCGATCAGATTGCGCGCGATCGCGCCTCCCATGATCCCAAGCCCGATGATTCCAACGGTCTTATTCATTCCAGTCCGTTTCCTGCCCGTTGATTTCGATTGACGGGCCGCGCCGGCCACGCCTTAATTGCTTGATCGCGCGATAACAATCGCCAAGTAACTTCGGCCGGTCAAGCGGGTTTCCAGTCCACCGACAAAGCTGAGGCATCGCCGCCTGTTTTGATCGACCGGATCTGGGCGCGGCGCGGCCGACGATACAGCGAGGAACGGCACATGGCGGGTCTTGGTCGAAAGCCAAGCACAGGCCAATCTGCAAGGCCGGACATGACCGATCAGGCTTTCGCGGCCATGGTCGAGCGCGCTGACGCGCTCCTTCCACGGCTTCGCGATCGTGCGGCGCGTACGGAAGAACTGCGGCGCCTGCCGCCGGAGACCGAGCGCGATTTGCATGACGCTGGCCTGTTCAGGATCCTGCAGCCGAAGCGGGTCGGGGGCGCCGAGCTCGACTATGTCGCGCTCGTCGACTGCGCCAAAATACTCGGGCGCGCGGATGCATCGGTCGCCTGGAATTTGGCGAACCTTGCCAGTCATCATTGGATGCTGGGCATGTTCGACAAGCGGGCCCAGGATCTGGTCTGGGACAAGGACGTCGATGCACTGATCGCATCGTCCTTCATTTTCCCGGCCGGCCGCGCCAGGAAGGTGGAGGGGGGATACAGACTGCGCGGCAGTTGGCCGTTTTCGTCTGGGGTCGCCTCTTGCGAATGGAATATGCTTGCCAGCGTGGTCTCGACGGAGGATGAAGCCGACGGGATCGAGTACAGGATCTTCCTCGTCCATAAGAACGACTATCGGATCTTGGATACCTGGAATGCGGCCGGATTGCGGGGCACCGGCTCCAACGATGTCGAGGTGCGGGAGGCTTTTGTCGCGGAGGCGCTTTCGGTGGCGGTAGGTGACCTCGCGGGCGGCCCGACGCCGGGCTGCGCGGTCAATCCGAACGCGCTCTATGCGTTGCCGGTGTTCTCTCTATTTCCCTACGTGCTATCCGGCGTCGCGCTCGGCAATGCCCAAGCCTGCCTCGATGACTATGTCGATATCGCCCGGCATCGGGCCTCGATCTACAACCGCACCAAGCTTGCGGACATGCAGAGCACACAGATCAAAATCGCGGAGGCGTCCGCCAAGATCGATGCTGCCCGCCTGATCATGCGTTCCAACTGCATCGAGGCGATGGCTGACGTGAGACGCGGTGACATTCCGGATATGGCTGCGAAGACCAGATTGCGGCGCGATGGCGCCTATTCCGTCAACCTTTGCACCGAGGCAGTGTCACTGCTGTTTTCTGCGAGCGGAGCACGAGGGCTGTTTACGACGGGTGTGTTGCAGCGGCAGTTTCGCGATGCCCATGCGATCAATTCTCACATCGCGTTCAACTTCGACGCGGCTGGCACCAACTATGGTCGCGTGGCGCTCGGCCTGCCGTCCGAGAACCTGACGCTTTGAGGCCCAGTGGATGAACGACGCGCCTAAGCACCCGGTCAATCCGGATCCAGCCAACGAACTAGCCAGCGACCACTCGCCGATCGATCCGCGGGATTTTCGCAATGCGCTTGGTACTTATGCCACCGGCGTAACCATCATCACGGCGATCAGTGCTGACGGCAAGCCCTACGGCCTGACCTGCAACTCCTTCGCTTCGGTGTCGCTCAATCCTCCGCTGGTGCTCTGGAGTCTGGGGATGTATTCCTCGAGCCTGAGTGTGTTCGAGAACGCCAACTATTTCGCGATCAACATATTGGGTGCTTCCCAGCAGGCGTTGGCCAACAAGTTTGCGAAATCGTCGGAAGACAAATTTGTCGGCGTCGAATGGACCCCGGGTCTGGGCAATGCGCCGCTGCTTGCGAGTAGCGTCGCGAATTTTCAATGCCGCGCGGCCAATCGATATTACGGTGGCGACCACGTGATTTTCCTTGGCGCGGTAGAGGCCTATTCCTACAACCGCGATGAACCGCTGCTCTTTGCCCGCGGCGGCTACGGCCGGTTCACCGCTGCCGATGCCCCCCCGGCAGCTGGAAAGTCATGAGCCGGAAAGTCACGATGAGGAAGAAGGCATCGCCCAAGCGCGCGCGGCCCAGGCAAATCCGGCTTTCACCGGATGATCGCCGCAAAGAGTTCGTGGCCAAGGCAACGGAGTTTTTCTCGGAGCAGGGGTTCGCCGGCGGAACGCGCGACTTGGCGCGCCGTTTAGGCGTAACCCAGCCGCTGCTATACCGTTACTTCCCGAGCAAGGACGATTTGATCAAGGAGGTCTATCGAACGGTTTACCTTGAGCCGCTTGATACTGGCTGGGAAGGGCTGCTGATTGATCGGACGCGCCCGCTCCGTGAACGGCTGCAGGAGTTTTACCGTAACTATACCAACGTGATCTTCACGCGCAAATGGATCCGCATCTATCTCTATTCGGGCTTGAAAGGGCTCGATATCAATCGATGGTACGTCGGCGTGGTCCGGGACGAGATTTTGACCCGAATTGTCGGAGAATGCCGGCATCAATCAGGGCTTGACGCGGAAAGCATGCCGACGGCGCCCGAATTGGAAATGGCGTGGGTGTTCCATAGCGGGATTTTCTATTACGGGGTCCGCAAGTACATTTACGAGTCCCCCGTACTCGAAGACAAGGAGCAGATGATCGGCAATGCCGTGGACGCGTTTCTCGCGGGTTATGAGCGGGTTTTTGGTAATGTGCGCGTCGCCGTCGAGCGCCCCCCAGCGGTCAAGGCAGTTGGATGAACCGTCGCACTATTCTGCGGCCTTGGACTGTCCTGCGATGCCGGCGTTGACACGTGGCATCACCTTTTCGGCCATCAGGATCATGGACTGCCGTGCCAATTCGCGGTCCCTCCAGTCTTTGCCCGCATAGAGCAACGTGCCGAACTTGCCGACTTCGTCCTGAAAACCCAGCAATTGATCAGCGACGCTGTCCGGCGTTCCCCAGATGATCAGCTTGTCGCAGATCGTTTCCAGCGTTACTTCATCGTCCGGCTGATCGCGCCGCGTTTTGAACAATTCGATGCGGCCGTTTTTCTTTAACTTCGTAAGCAGCGATCGGTAATAGTATACATAGGGGCCATCAGGGTCGGTAGCATAGGCCTTGGCGGTCGCCATGTCCTTGGCGACGAAGACGCTCTTTGCGACCCGCCAGTTGGACGGATCGGCCGCCCTGCCGCCGCGTTCGCAACCCTCGGCATATTTCGGCCAGTGGCTCTTGACCCAGGCAGGCATCAGAAAATTGGCCGAGATCGGATCCCAGCCGCGCGCGGCGGCCTCTGTAACTCCTTTGGAGAACGGCGCGACGGCGGTCACAACAATCGGCGGATGGGGTCGCTGCAGAGGACGCGCGATGAAACCTTGGCCGATATCAGCCATCAGGGTCTTTTGCGTCGAGATGTTCCAGTATTTTCCCTCGATATTGTAGGGCGGTTCGCTGGTCCATATCTGGAGCACCTGGTTGATCGCCTCAAGAAACATGGCGTTGCGATCGGCTTCGAGATTGCCGAACAGCTCCGCATCCGACAAAAGTCCGCCCGGACTGATCCCGAAGATCAAGCGTCCGTCGAGCATGTGGTCCAGCATCGCGATCGTGGCCGCGACGGCGGCCGGATGGCTGTTCGGCATGTTGATGGTGCCGGTGCCGAGCTTGATCTGCTTGGTGGCGGCGCCGATCCACGCCAGGAATGCGACGCCGGAGGTGATATTCTCGGCCTTGTCGGTGACGTGTTCGCCGACATAGCCTTCGGTGAAGCCCAATTCGTCGGCCAACAGGAACGCTTCGCGATCTTCCTGGAGCGACAGCCGCCAGTCCTTGTCGAGGGGATGGATCGGCATCGTAAAGAAACCCAGTTTCATTGCTCCGCCTCCGCGACCCTTCGTCTCATCGTTGCCGAAAGTGCGTCGTTAGCTTTCTCAAGACAAGGCCAAAAGTCGCCTGAGCCGAAATAATCGTTCGATAAACAAACTTGACCTTTGACGTCCACAGCCTTCTAATCCAGGAAAACACGCAAAGTCAGGCCGGGGAAGGTTTCGTCCATGAAAGCCTCGGCTTTCGCTTACGCACGTGCAACCAGCGTTGACGAAGCGCTGAAATTGCTTGCAGCTCATGGGGAGAAGGCGAAGTTGCTCTCGGGTGGCCAAAGCCTGATGCCGGCGATGAATCTCCGGCTGATCTCTCCGGAGTTGCTTGTCGATATTGGTGGCCTCGATGAGCTGCGTGGGATCGCCGTCACGAATGATGTTGTCCGCATCGGCGCGCTGACCCGTCATGTCGACCTTCTGAAATGCCCTGAAATCGCTGTCCACGCGCCGCTACTGGCGGAGGCCGTCGCGCATGTGGCCCATCCCGCGATCCGCAACAGGGGAACGCTCGGCGGCAGCCTCGCGCATGCCGATCCGGCTGCCGAACTCCCAGCCTGCATGCTCGCGCTTGACGCGACCCTTATCGTGCGCGGCGGACGCGGCGAGCGGAGGATAGTGGCGGCGGATTTCTTCCAGGGGATATTCCAGACAGCTTTGTCAGAAGAGGAATTGCTGGTTGCCGTCGAGTTCCCGGTTCGGCGGACGAATTCCGTACACTATTTCTACGAATTTGCGCGTCGTCACGGCGATTACGCGATCGCCGGTCTCGCGGCGCAGGCGATCGTCGATGCCGGCACGATAGCGGGTCTTCGATTGGCTTTTTTTGCGGTTGGTGATCGGCCTGTCTTGGCCGGGGCGGCGGGCAGGCTGATCAATGTCTCGATTACGCCTGTATTGTTGTCCGACGCGTCGGCTGCGCTTGGCGAGGAGATTGACGCCTCCGAAGATCAGCAGGCAACGGCAGCGATGCGCAGGCATCTGGCAAAGGTGCTGCTGGTCCGTTGCATATCTGTACTGTCGGGTCGTCCCGAACTGAGCGTGAGCGAGCGAGCAGCGTGACGGGTCCCATACCAATCTCGCTCCATGTCAACGGCGAGCGCGTCGACGCGCACGTCTTGCCGCGACTCAATCTCGCGGACTTCTTGCGGGAGCATTTGCATTTGACGGGAACGCATGTCGGGTGCGAACACGGCGTATGCGGCGCCTGCACGGTGCGAGCGGACGATGAAATCGTGCGCGCCTGCCTGATGCTGGCGGTGCAGGCGGACGGCATGTCGATCCAGACCATCGAAGGCCTATCCGATAGCGGTGAAGTCGGGGACCTGCAGGCCGCCTTTCGCGATCGCAATGCGCTGCAATGTGGTTATTGCACGCCGGGCATGCTGATGGCGGCTCAGGATCTCCTGCGGCAGCACCCTGAGCCAAGCCGCGAACGGATACGCGAACATCTCTCCGGCAATTATTGCCGCTGCACAGGCTATCAAGCCATTGTCGACGCGGTGGAGGCCACGGCGCTTTCACGTCGAGGGCGCGCAGCATGAAGGTGACGTCGGCCAAAGCCGAGGGGCTTTCGGTTCTCGATCGGCCGAATTCTTATATCGGCCGTGGCGTGCCGCGGCCAAACCTCGATCGGCTCATGCAGGGGCGCGGGCTTTATGTCAGCGACATCGAGCTGCCGCGGATGGCGCATGTGGTTTTCCTCCGTTCCCCCCATGCGCATGCGAGGATCGTCGCGATCGACGCCAGCACGGCGAAGCGCATGCCCGGCGTCATCGCCGTTGTCACAGGTGAGGAACTGGCGAACACCATCACGCCCTGGGTCGGTGTGCTCTCGCATCTGAAGGGCCTAAAGTCCGCCCCCCAATACGCCGTCGCGATTGATCGTGCCTGCTGGCAGGGCGAGGCGGTGGCAGCCGTCGTGGCAAATAGTCGCGCGCTTGCCGAGGATGCAACGGAAATCATCTCCGTTCAGTACGAAGAGCTCGAAGCCGTGACCGACATGCGCACCGCGCTCGATCGTGAGACACCGGTCATCCACCCCCAACTTGGCGATAACCTGGCCTTTGAGCGCATTCTCGATGCCGGCCATGTCGATGAGGCCTTTTCCGGTTCTGATGAGGTTGTTGAAGCGGACTTCATCTTCGGACGTCACACCGGCGTGACGCTGGAGCCGCGCGCGGTTGTCGCCGATTGGAATCCGGCGGAAGAAAGACTCACGATCTATCAGGGCACGCAGGCGCCGCATATGGTGCAGAACATCGCGGCCCTTCATTTGGGTTTGTCGGAATCGCAGGTCCGCGTGGTCTGCAAGGATGTCGGCGGTTCCTTCGGCATCAAGGTTCATATCTACGCCGATGAGATGGCAACCTATGCATTGTCGAAACTGCTGCGCCGGCCGATCAAGTTCGTCGCCGACCGGGTCGAAAGTTTCAACACCGACATTCACGCTCGGGACCATCGTTGTCGGGGACGAATCGGTGTCAAGCGCGACGGCACCATCACGGTATTCGAAATCGATGACCTCACCGGGATCGGTCCCTATTCAATGTACCCACGCACCAGCGCGATCGAGGCCAACCAGGTCGTCAATCTCGTCGGTGGGCCTTATCTCGCGAAGAATTACCGTGCCCGCGCTCGGGTCGTGTTCCAAAACAAGAATGTAATGTGCCAGTACCGCGCCGTCGGGCATCCGATCGCCTGCTCGGTGACGGAAGGTCTGGTCGATCTGGCGGCCATGAGGATCGGAATGGACCCGGTCGAAATCCGGCGCCGCAATCTCATCTCCGATGACGCCTATCCCTGTGCGTCGGCCTCGGGGTTGAAGTTCGAAAAATTGTCGCACCATGCCTCGCTCGACAAACTCCTCGATATGATGAATTACGAGGGCCTGCGTGCCGAGCAGGTCGAGTTGCGCAAAAGGAACATTCATCGCGGTATCGGCTTCGCGAGTTTCATCGAAGTCACCAACCCAAGCGCGGCGTTTTACGGCGTCGGCGGCGCCAAGATTTCGTCCCAGGATGGCGTAGCGGTGCGGTTGGATGCGCAAGGGGCGGTGATCTGCCAGACCAGCATCACGGAACAAGGACAGGGTTCAGAAGCGCTGACTGCGCAAATTGTCGCCAGCGTGCTCGGCGTTTCGATGGAGCGCGTCCGAGTCATCCTAGGCGATACCGATAACACGCCCTATGGCGGCGGCACCTGGGCTTCCCGTGGCGCCGGCATTGGTGGCGAGGCTGCGCTGCAAGCCACGAAAGTCCTACGCAGGAATATTTTAGAGATCGCGGCGGCTATCCTGCAATCGATGCCTGACGAACTCGATATTATCGGCAATACCGTCGTGAATGTTGGCGACGGTGTGCAACGTATCGAACTGAAGGAACTGGCGCGCATCGTCTACTTCCGACCGGACACGTTGCCGCCGGGGATTCAGCCCGAATTGATGGCGACCCGACATTACGTGCCGCGCGAATATCCCTTCGCCTTCACCAACGGCGTCCAGGCCTCGTGGCTCGAGGTCGACACCGAGACGGGCTTTGTCAGGCTCCTCAGGCATTGGGTGGTGGAGGATTGCGGCACCATTATCAATCCGCAACTCGTCGACGAGCAGATCAGGGGTGGGGTGGTGCAGGGGCTCGGCGCGGCACTGTTCGAGAAGTGCATTTACGACGAGCGCGGCCAGCTCACCAACGCCAACATGGCCGACTATCTGGTTCCGATGTCCGGTGAAATGCCGGATATCGATGTCGGCCATGTGGTGTCGCCGACGCTGGAGAGCGAGTTGGGCGCCAAGGGCGCCGGCGAGGCCGGCACCGCGGGGGCGGCGGCGGCCGTCGCCAATGCGGTCAATGACGCGCTCAGGCCGTTTGGTACGATAATTACCGAGATTCCGTTGACGCCGCAGGTTATCCTAGCGGCCCTGGGGCGAATCTGAGCGAGGCCGTCGCCAGCAGAACACAAGAATATTCAAGGGGAGAATAAAGCCATGACCAGGAAGATTGCAAAACCCGGATCGATTTCGCGGCGCCGCCTGCTGGCGACGGCGGGCACAGGCGCGGCGCTGGCCGCCTCACCGTTTCGTATCAATCTGCTTCGTGCAGAGGAAGCCAGCATCAAGATCGGATTCCCCGTTCCGCTGACGGGACCTTACGGCGCCGAGGCCCAGGACCAGGTGCGTGCCGGACAGCTCGCGGTTGCTCAATTCAACGACGCCGGCGGCCTCAATGGTCGCAAGGCCGAACTCGTCGTGCGTGACGACAAGCTCAATCCGGGCGAGGCAGCGACGCGGACGCTCGAACTGGTCGAAAAGGAAAAGGTGAACTTTGTGGTCGGCAGCCTTTCGGCGGCGGTGCAGCTCGCGATCAACAATGTCACCAAGGAACGCGGCGTTATCTTCAATTCGATCAGCCAGTCCGACGCCATCAACGAAGCCGCGGATTTCAGCCGCTTCACGTTCCACGAGGCCTTGAACCCGCATCTGACATCGGGCGCAGTCGGTCGCTACGCATTCTCGAAATTCGGCAAGAAGGTCGCGTTCCTGACCGCGGACTATGCTTACGGCCATGAAATGGTCCGTGGGTTCCTCGAAGTTGGCAAGGCCTTCAATATCGAGAACCTCGGCGATATCCGCCATCCGCTCGGCACATCCGATTTCTCAACATTGTTGCCGCGCATTCAGGCCCTGAAACCCGACATTCTCTGCATCAGCAATTTCGGGCGTGACCAGCAGATCGTGCTGAAACAAGCTACCGATTTCGGCGTCAAGAAGACGATCCAGATCATCGCGCCGCTATTATCGCACGCCAGTCGCGTCGCCGCCGGACCGCAGGCCTTCGAAGGCGTGATCGGCGGATGCTCGTTCTACTGGGGTATCGAGGACAAGGTCGCCTCCACCAAGGCTTTCAACCAGGCTTTCAGCAAGATGTATGACGGCAAGCTACCGACCGACTATGGCGCGCTCGGCTATGGCGGCGTTCGCACCGTGCTGGAGGCGGTCAAGAATGCTGGCAGCGTCGAGACGGACAAGGTCATCGCGGCGATGGAAGCCCTCAAATACGACTACTATAAGGGCCCGCAATATTATCGGAAATGCGATCATCAGTCGGTGCAATCGGTTCTCGTGATCAAATCGAAGTCGGCGAACATGAAAAACGAATCGGACGTCTTCGAGGTCATCTCGACCGACGAGCCGAACGAGGCGAACCTGCGCACCTGCGCGGATCTCGGCCACAAAGCGTGATGTGTGGGTGGAGCGCGCCTTGGCGCGCTCCATTGCTCAGGGGAGGCATATGGCGGGTCTCAGTCTCGATCTCATCGCGTTGCAGCTATTTGCCGGTCTCGCGCTCGGTGCGATCTATGTCCTGTTCGCAATCGGCCTCTCGCTGATTTTTGGGATGCTGACCGTCGTCAACTTTGCCCATGGCGCGTTCTACATGGTGGGTGCTTATGCCGGGCTCTCGATGCTCATGCTCGGCGGAAATTTCTGGCTCTGTCTGGTCGCGGTGCCCTTGGTTGTCGGCCTGTTTGGCCTCGTCGTCGAACGTATCCTGATCAGGCCGCTCTACGGGCGGGGCATCGACTATCCGCTGCTGCTGACGTTCGGCCTGAGCTATGTCATGGTCGAGCTTGTCCGCATCGCCTTCGGCAAGACCGGCTATCCCTTCGACACGCCCGAAATCCTGCAAGGCGCCGTCAATATTGGCGTCGGCTATTTTCCGCTCTACCGGTTGTTCGTGATCGGCGCGACAGCGGTCGTATTGCTGGCGCTCTGGTTGTTCCTGGAAAAGACCAGCTTCGGCCTGATCATTCGCGCAGGCGCGCGCGATCCGCAGATCGTTCGTGTGCTCGGCGTCGATGTCTCGAAAGTATGGCTGATCGTGTTCGGAATCGGAACTGCGATCGCGGGATTTGCAGGCTTGCTCGCAGCTCCTCTTCAAGGCGTCATTCCGGAGATGGGAGGAACCATCCTCGCTGAAGCTTTCGTCGTGACCGTGGTTGGCGGCATGGGGTCGATCGGCGGCGCGGTGCTGGCGGGCCTTCTGGTCGGCGTTGTCGTCAGCATGACTTCGCTGTTTGCGCCCGAGATGGCCAAGGTGTCGATATTCGCGCTGATGGCGCTGGTATTGATCGTGCGGCCGCAGGGGTTCTTCGGCCGCGCTGGATTGATGAGTTGAAGGTGAAGTCCGTCATGGATGGGCTGATCCAGCCACCGTCGCGGGTGCAGGCAGCGCCTGCGAGCTGGTTCGAGTTCGCCACTAGGCATCGGGCCAGTATTGCAAGCCTGGTCGTCCTGGTATTTCCCCTGTTAATGCCGTTCACCGCGCTCGCGGTGAACATCCTGATCTACGGTCTCTACGCGCTCGGCTTCAACTTGGTGTACGGCTATCTCGGCCTGCTGTCCTTTGGGCATGCTGCCCTGTTCGGAACGGGCGCCTATCTGTGCGGCATTGCCATCGTCCATTTGGGCCTACCTTGGTATGCGGCGATCGCGATCGGCGTTTTCGCGGGCCTCGTGATGGCGGCGTTAATCGGGATGCTGGCGATCCGCACCCGCGGCATCTACTTTGCGATGGTGACCATGGCGTTGTCGCAGTGCGTTTACTACCTGTTCTATCAGGCGATCGATTGGACCGGCGGCGAGAACGGCTTACGCGGCATCAATGTGCGCACCATCGATGTTCTCGGATTCAAGCTCGACTTCATGAATCCGATGATCCGGTATTATGTGATCGCAGCGTTCGTGATCGCGGCGTTCTTCGTGCTGTCGCGAATTCTCGCATCGCCGTTCGGTGCCGTGATAGAGGCGGTTCGTGAAAACGAGACCCGCGCGCGTGCGTCGGGCTATGACGTCACCTTGACGCGGCTCATTACTTTCGTGTTGTCGGGCGGCTTTTGCGGATTGGCTGGCGCGTTGCAGGCGCTACATTTGTCGATCGTGCCGATCGAAATCCTGCATTATGACACGTCTGGCATCGTGGTAATGGTCGCGTTGCTGGGCGGGATGGGGACTTTCTTCGGGCCCATGGTCGGGGCTGCAGTGTTTCTACTACTGGAAAATCTGGTCTCGCTCTGGACGGTGCATTGGCAGCTCATCGTCGGCGCCATCTTCATGATCTGCGTGCTGTTCTTTCCCGCAGGGATCTGGGGTACGCTGATTTCACGGGGGCGGCCGAAATGACCGTAGCGGATAACGTGCAGCCGCGGCCGGTCATTCTCCGCACCAAGGGTGTGGGCCGCACGTTCGGCAAATTCGTCGCTCTAAAGGATGTCTCGGCTGAATTTACCCAGGGCGCGATCACCTCGATTATCGGGCCCAATGGTGCTGGCAAAAGCACTTATTTCAATCTGCTGTCCGGCGCGTTGCCGCCCTCGAGCGGTACCGTGGAGTTCGAGGGAAGGGACGTTACTGGCCTGCCGCAGCATCGCTTTGCCCATATGGGGGTCGCGAAATCCTTCCAGATCACCAATGTGTTTCCGCAGCTTTCGACCCGCGAGAATATCCGTATCGGGCTGCAGGCGCTGGTGTCCCGCTACGATCTCTGGCGCCCGCGTTCCCGGCTCCGCGACTTGACGGAGCAGGCTGATGAGTTGCTGGCGTTGGTCGGCTTGTGGGAAGCGCGCGAACGGACCGCGAAGGCATTGGCGCATGGCGAGCAGCGCGCACTCGAAATCGGAATGGCGCTCGCGAGCCGGCCGCGTTTGTTGCTGCTGGATGAGCCGACGGCTGGAATGAGCCCGGAAGAAACTCGGACCATGATGGACCTCATCGTCAAGCTTGCCAGCGAACGGACGGTTATTTTGGTCGAACACAAGATGAAACTCGTGCTCGGGATCAGCGACCGCATTCTGGTGCTGCATCATGGAGAGTTGCTGGCGGAGGGGACGCCACAGGAGGTTCGGCAGAACGAGGCCGTGAAACGAGTCTATTTGGGCCAGCGGGAGCACTGAGCGGATGCTCGAGATCAGCAAGCTGAATGCATGGTATGGCGCCAGCCACGTGCTGCAGGACGTCAGCGTCGAGATCGCCAGGGGCGAGATCGTCTGCCTGATCGGACGCAATGGCGCAGGCAAAACCACGACATTGAGATCGATCATGGGACTGATGGATCGTACCCGCGGTTCGGTCGTGTTCAAGGGCAAGGAATTGTTGAGCCAGCCGGCCCATATGCGCTTTGCGCTCGGCCTTGCCTATGTGCCGGAAGAACGCCGCATCGTTCAGGGGCTTTCTGTGCGGGAGAATCTCAGGCTCGGTCTGGTCGCCTCGCCGGAAAAGAAGCGAGAGGCCGAGCTGATCGAAGGCATCGCGGAGATTTTTCCACGGCTAGCGGAGCGGCTGGACCAGGACGCGGTCACCATGTCCGGCGGCGAGCAGCAGATGCTCGCGATTGCACGTGCGATGATCGCCAAGCCGGATCTGATCATGCTGGACGAACCGTCCGAGGGCATCATGCCGGTGCTGGTCGATGAAATGTTCGAATTGTTCCGCGGCATGAAGGCGCAGGGAACCACGGTGTTGCTGGTCGAGCAGAATGTCGAGCTGGCGCTCGACATCGCTGATCGTGCCTATGTGATGGACCAGGGCGCGGTGGTCCATCAGGCCACGGCGCGGGAATTACTCGCCGACGACGAGATCAAGGAGCGTTACTGCTCGGTCTGACCTGCAGACTTATTCTACCGCGCTGGCAACGGCATTCGCATGCTTGTTGGTGACGACCACCTTGATCGCATCTTCCACGCGATCGCGGGCGTATCGTAGCGCCGTCGGCAAATCCGCAAGTGCGAAGCTATGGGTGTGGATTTTTGTCGCGTCGAAGCGCTTTTCAGCCATCAGCTCCATCGCGCGGTGCGTGGCGCTGCGACCTTCGCCACGAATGCCATACAGATAGATGTTGTTCCTGACGAGATGTGCGATGTCGGTTGTCACCGGTACATGCGGGAATGCCGCGAGGCAGATCTTTCCGCCGCGGTTCGTCATGTGAATGGCCTGATTGATGGTTTCTTCGGTGCCCGCGCACTCGACCACATAGTCGGCGCCGATCCCGCCGGTCAGCCTTTTGACGACATCGACCGCATTTTCCTCGGTGATGTTGATGACGCGGTCGGCACCCAATTCCTTGCCGATCGCGAGGCGCTTGGGACGTGTTCCCGTCAGGACAACCGGGCTCGCTCCGAGCGCCTTGGCAACCGCGACGGCGAGCAGGCCGATCGGACCCGGGCCGATCACCACCACGCTCTCGCCGGCAACGAGGCCGCCGAGCTCGGTCAGGCCATACATCGATGTGCCGGCGGTGACGACCAGCGTGGCCTCGGCGTCGCTCATGGTGTCGGGCACACGCGCCAGCGTGTTGATGTGATTGACGGCGTATTCGGCGAAACCGCCATCGGTCGTAAAACCGTTGGCTCGGTGGCCCTTCTCGGGTTTCCCATAATTCAGGCACGAGGTGTACATGCCCTGGCGGCAGCGCTTGCACTGGCCGCAGCCGGCGTGGATTTCGACGCTGACGCGCTCGCCGATCGTGAACTCGTCGACATTGGGCCCAAGCGCCGCAACGGTGCCCATATATTCGTGCCCCGGCGTGAAGTTCTTGTTGAAGGGGAGGCCGCCCTGGATGTTGGCGGGCGATCCCGAATGAATGATTTCAAGGTCGGTGGCGCAGATCGCCACCGCGTCGATGCGAACCAACACTTCGGCGCGGTCGGGAACCGGCGTGGGCTTGTCGCGCAGGAATAGTTCGTCGGGACCGCCGAGTACCCAGGCCTTCATTTGATCGGGGATCGGGAATTGGGCGGACGTCTTGACGCCGGCGGGCTCAAACATGGCAGCGTTTTCCCAAGATTGCCGGAGACTTGATGTGGCTCCGGAGATTCTTCTGGCGGCAATTTTAACTGCGCTGACTACCGCTGCAATCGCTTTCTCCGCGATCGCAAAGGATCGGACCTCAATCGGGCTGCGATGCAGACAATTTGTAGACTTCAAGCGCGTCTGCTTCCGCACCTCTCTGCGATTTGGCGATCCTGAACAATTGCGCGGCGAGTGCGGTCATCGGCACGGGGCTCGACGTGTCGCGCGCCACCTCGACCACCGTGTCGAGATCCTTCAGAATTGTCGCGATATGGCCGATCGGTGGCGAATGGATGCCCTGCACCATGCGGGGCACGAAAAGCTGCAGCGGGATTGAATCGGCGAAGCCGCCCGCCAGCGCTTCCGGGAGCCGGCCGGCGTCAATCCCGGCGTTCACCGCAAGCCGCGTCGCCTCCGCAAGAACCGTCATGGCGCATCCGGCAATGATCTGATTGCACAGCTTGGTGGTTTGGCCGGCGCCGATCGGGCCCATACGGGTGAATCGTCGCGCCATCGTCAGAACGTACGGGCGCACCCTTTCAATCTCGGCAGCGTCGCCTCCGGCCATCACGGCAAGCGTGCCTTCCTCGGCGCCCTTGGTCCCGCCGGAGACCGGCGCGTCGATCCATCCCATGCCGTTGGCGGCTTTCAGCCGAGCGGCGATCGCCCGGGCCGCATCTGGATGAATCGATGAGAAGTCGACCACCAGCTTTCCGATACCCGGCGCGGTTGCGAGGCCCTCGCTGCCGAAGACGACCTCCTCAACCGCGTGCGCATCTGTCACGCACATGAAGACAACGCTGGCTGCAGTTGCGACATCGCGTGGGCTGCTCGCGAGCCTGGCGCCGGCCTTGATAAGCGCGGCAGCCTTTTCGGTCGACCGATTCCAGACCGTAACGTCATGACCTGCATTGAGCAGGCGCCCGGCCATCGGTAGCCCCATCAAGCCAAGTCCGAGATAGCCGAGCTTTTCAGTTTCCCGTCCGTCCGCTCCCGTCATTCCCGCTCTCCCATCATCACGCTCGTTCGGCATTTGGCCGTGAAGGGCATTTATCACAAATGGCGCCGTATCGGGCAAATCCATCCGAGCTTCCAATGGCTTGCCTAATTATTTGAACCATGAAACATTTGCGCCCAGGATCAGTCGGGCTGGCGCCGTCGGAGTGGGAGTGGGCAGGATGCGGATGGTTTCGAGATGGATTTTGGCGGCCGGAGCGGCGGCTGCCATGTTTGCAAGCCTCGGCCCGTCGCAGGCGCAGCAGACGATCCGTGTCGGCTGGACCATTCCTGCCGAGGAATCGAAATATTGGATGATGCGCCGCCCTTCCGAATTTGCCGATATCGGCAAGACCTACACGATCGAATGGACGCAGTTTCAGGGCACGGCGCCCATGACCCAGGCGCTGGCCGCGGGCGCTCTGGATTGCGCGACCCAGGCGCCGCTATCGCTCGCCAACGGCGTGGTCGGTGGTGGTCTGAAGGCCTATATCGTGGCCCAGCATGTGTTCGAAAAGCCGGGCGGATTCTCGGTCTATTGGGCGGTCAAGGATGACTCGCCGATCAAGACCATCGCGGATCTCAAGGGCAAGACCATCGGTATCTCGGTGATCGGTGGCGGCACCCAGGGGCCGTTCAACATGCTGTTGAAGCAGAACGGGGTCGATCCGGCAAAAGACATCAAGCTGGTCGAAGTCGGCTTCGCCGTTTCCGAGGATGCGCTCCGCCAGGGCCGTGTCGATGCCGTTAACATGAACCAGCCGTTCGCCGCGCGCGCGGAAGCCAAGGGCGGCACGCGCAAGCTGTTCTCGCTGTCCGAGGCCATGCCGAACATCGTCCATATCCTGGAGGCCTGCCGCGCCGACTTCGTCGACAAAAATCCCGAACTGGTAAAGGCTTACGTGCGTGACATCACCTCCGGCATGAAAAAGGTGCTGGCCAATCGCGAGGAGACTTTAAAGGTCGTGTCTGAAGTGCTGAAGGCGCCGGTTCCTGTGCTGGATACCTATCTGCTCAAGGACAATGATTTCGGCAGGGATCCGGGCGCGGCGCCAAATTTCCCGGCCATTCAGAAGATGCTCGACATCTATGCCGAGACCGGAATGTTGCCGAAACTGGACGTCGCGCAGTTCAAGCATCCGTCCATCGTCGCGCCGCTCCAGTGAGGCAGACGCCCGAAGCGAAAGAAGGTACGTTTCGGCCTGCGCCGGAACGGGCCGCGGAAGGGCCGCGTGCATGAAAAAGTGGCGATCCCGCGTAACGACTGACGGCCTCGACCGCGCGCCGCACCGCGCCTTCATGCGCGCGATGGGCCTGGACGACGCCGCGCTGGCAAAGCCGATGATCGGTGTCGTCAGCATGAAGGGCGAGCAGACGCCCTGCAACATGACGCATGATTTCCAGGTCGAGGCGGCCAAAGCGGGGATCGCGGAAGCCGGCGGCACGCCGCGCGAATTCACGACCGTTTCGGTCTCCGACGGCATCAGCATGAACCACGAGGGCATGAAATT
>Ga0137412_10000072_pt1 | contig 54632 bp, 52 predicted proteins | sample CZODoug2_1_16fun_FD_122160 | JGI IMG/M metagenome (GOLD analysis project Ga0137412, IMG submission 122160) | Vadose zone soil fungal communities from Angelo Coast Range Reserve, California, USA - CZODoug2_1_16fungal (Hybrid Assembly) | ecosystem: Environmental > Terrestrial > Soil > Vadose zone...
GGATATCCGCGGCCGGAGGGGGCGCCGCGATCGAGGACGCGAGCGACGCGCGCAGGGCCTCCAGTGGTGGGAGGCGAGGTGGCGCGACCGCGGTGGGGACGGGCGGCGTCGCCGGCGCGAGGGGCGCCGCGGGCGTGGTCGGCGCCGCGAGCACGGGAGCCGCCGCCGGCGCGAGCGGCATCGCGGGCGCGGGAGGACGGGCGGGCGCCGGCGTGGATGCCGCGGTGGCCGGGGCTGGGGTGGGCGCTGGGGCGGCCGGCGGGGTCTGCGGGCGCGGGAGGACTGATGTCGTGTGCTCGGGCGACTGGGACACCGGGACGTTCAGGGCGGGCGCCGGGGGCAGGGCGCGCCCGGGCGCCGAGGCGGCAGGGGCCGCGATCGGGCTGGGCGCCGGCGCGGGACGCGACCGCTCGGGCGTGACGTCGGCCTTCGGGACCGGACGCGGGGCCGGGGTGGGCTGCCCCGGCGTCACCAGCGGCGGGGGCGGGGTGGGTTCGGACCGCGGAGTCGGCCGGGCGGCCGACGGCGCCGCGCCCGTCCGTCCCGACGTGTTGGCATATACGTAGGGCAGCGGCGCGCTGTTCCTGATCCGGGACTCGACGACCGTCGCCGGCGGGAACGCCGTCGCACCGTCGAGGGCGGCCGGGGTGCTGCCCGACACCGCGAGGCGGCGGACCTCGTGCTGGAGCTCCTCGATGTCCGAGCTGATCACCCGGGTGGTCTCGATGCGCTCGAGCCGCAGCTGACCGTTGACCTTCTCGACCAGATCGTTGCGCAATCCGGCGACCTCGCCGCGTAGTTGCGACAGCTCGTCACGGAGTATTCGTTCCATATCGCGCCGCAAGACCACTTCGCGCTGCAGTTCGTGCTCGCGCCGCGCCGGGGCCCGCTCGGGGCCGGCCGCCAACGCCTCGTCGTCGAGTTCCTCCGTGCCGCGGCGGGGGCCGAACAGCGTGAACGCGCCGAGCAAGACCCCCCACAGGCCGACCAGCAGACCGATCTGTACCTGCTTCTGGGTGTGCCCGACCACAACCAGGAAGACGGCGACACCGCCCAGTAAAACGGCCGAGATCATGCCCAAAGTGCGGAGCGCGCCTCGCCCGCGGGGGCGCTCTGCGAGGGCAGACATGGGTGGAGTCTAGCGAGAAGCGGTAGGCGTGCCGTTTCGAAGTCGTTTCGCTTCGTTTCTGGCTAACTGCCAACAGTAGGCGGGCGCCCCTGGTTTGGGTCGATACCCGACCGTTCGAGCAACAATCCGGCTGTCAGCACCAGCAGAGAAGCCAACAGGAGGAAGATCCCGACTCCGAGGTCATTCGACGCCGCTCGAACGTCACCGGCGTCGGGGATCACCCGAACCAGCAGCGCCACGGCCGCTCCGGCCACGCCGGCCGCCACCAGAGCGGACGCTTTGCCGAGCGCGACACACCGGGCGATGACGATCGCCGCCATCGGCCGGGCATTCGGATCGTGCCGCACCGCCGCCCGCACCCGGCGAGCCGCGATCAGCTCGGCGACGCCGAGCAGCAGCAACGGGATCGGCGCGTAGAACTGCAGCGGTGGGATCGAGTCGTAGGACACCCGGAGCAGCACGTACACCGCGCCCCCGATGATCAGGAACGGAATTACCAGGTCGCCGAAGCTGGTGCGCCGCACTACGCCACCACGAGGTCAGGACGCGGGCGGACGCCGTCGTCGGGGTCGTTGTGGGCGCCGTCGGCGTCGGCGGCGCCGTCGGCGTCGGCTAGGCCGGCGACCAGGTCGCGAACCGGCCGCCCGGCCAGCACGGCGTCCGGGTCGGCCGCCAGCCACGGCACCAGCACGAACGCGCGCTCGGCGGCCCGGGGATGGGGCAGCGTGAGTTCGGCGTCCTCGCTGCGGATGTCGTCCACCGCCACCACGTCGACGTCGAGAGTGCGGGGGCCCCAGCGCACGCCGCGACTGCGTCCGGCCGCCTGCTCGGCCGCCCGGGCCCGCTCGAGCCAATCCTCGGGCGTCGCCCTGGCGTCGTCGACGAGCAGCACGGCGTTGAGGTAGTCGTCCTGCTCGACCGGGCCCCACGGCGCGGTCTCGTACACCGGCGACACAGCCCGCAGCCAGGGGCGCATCGCGTCCACGGCCCCTTGCAGGTGGGCCAGCCGATCACCGAGGTTGGATCCGATCGACAGCACGGCTGTACTCACGCGCGCTCCCGGCGGATCGTGACGGCCAGGTCGCTGAGCGGTACCGAGACCGGTGCCTGCGGCTTGTGCACGGTCACCGTGACGGCGGACACCCGCGCGTCGGCCAGGCACGCGGACGCCAGGCGCGCGGCCAGCGTCTCGAGCAGGTTCACCGGCTCGCCGGCGATGACGGCCGCCAGCGACTCGGCGAGCTCGCCGTAGTGGACGGTGTCGGCGACGTCGTCCGAGGCGGCGGCCGGCGCGGTGTCCAGTTCGAGAACGACGTCGACGACGAAGTCCTGCCCGTCGCGCCGCTCGAAGTCGTACACGCCGTGGTGGCCGCGGACCCGCAGTCCGGCGATCGTGATGCGGTCAGAAGTCACGGCGTGCCCCGCTGGGTCGCAGCGATGGTGAGCGCCGCGTCGACGCTGGCCCGCACGTCGTGCACCCGCACGCCCCAGACGCCGTGCAGCGCGGCGTAGGCGGTGATCGCGGTCGTGGCGTCCTCGCGCTCGTCGACCGGCCGCGGGCCGTCGGGGCCGGCCAGCAGCCGGCCGAGGAACGACTTGCGCGATGCCCCGATCAGCAGCGGGAAACCCAGCTCGGCGAAGCGGTCCAGGCTGTGCAGCAGCGCCCAGTCGTGTTCCGCGGTCTTGGCGAAGCCGAGTCCCGGGTCGAGCAGGAGCTGGCCGGGGTCGACGCCGGCACCGACTGCGGCCTCGACCCGGGCCAGCAGCTCGCGTCGCACGTCGGCCACCACGTCGCCATAGACGGCCAGCTCGCGCATGGACTTGCTGTGGCCCCGCCAGTGCATGAGCACCCAGGGGCAGCCGGCGTCGCGGGCTACCCGACCCATCTCGGGGTCGCCGAGCCCACCGGACACGTCGTTGATCACCGAGGCGCCGGCGTCCAGGGCGGCCTGCGCAACGCTCGCTCGGTAGGTGTCGACGCTGACCACGACCCCCTCGGCGGCGAGCGCCTTGATCACCGGCAGCACCCGGGACGCCTCGACCTCGGCGGCCACCCGTTCCGCGCCCGGGCGAGTCGACTCACCGCCCACGTCGATCAGGTCGGCGCCCTCGGACCGCAGCTGCACGGCGTGCTCCACGGCGTCGTCCAGGGTGGCGTAGCGACCGCCGTCGGAGAACGAGTCCGGCGTCACGTTCAGCACGCCCATCACCGCAATGCGATCGGAGCGTGCCGGCAGCGACATCACCGGCCGAGAATAAGAGACAGCGCCTCGGCGCGGGACCGGGGATCGGACTTGAAGAGTCCCCGCACCGCCGAGGTCACCGTCGTCGATCCCGGCTTGCGGACGCCACGCATCGCCATGCACAGGTGCTCGGCCTCGACGACCACCACGACACCCTGCGGCTCCAGGCGGCGCATCACCGCGTCGGCGACCTGCGAGGTGAGCCGCTCCTGCACCTGCGGGCGCTTGGCGTAGAGGTCGACCACCCGGGCCAGCTTGGACAGCCCGGTGATCCGCCCGTCCTTGCCCGGGATGTAGCCCACCGCGGCGCGGCCGTGCCACGGCACGAGGTGGTGCTCGCAGATCGAGTAGAGCGGGATGTCCTTGACCAGGACCAGTTCGTCGTGGTTCTCGTCGAACGTCGTCTCGAGCACGTCCTCGGGGTTGACGGTCAGCCCGGCGAACATCTCCGCATAGGCGCGGGCGACCCGCTCCGGCGTGCGCTGCAGCCCGTCGCGGTCCGGGTCCTCGCCGATCGCGAGCAGCAGCTCACGGACGGCGGCCTCGGTACGCGCGAGGTCCACACCCCGATCGCTGGCCGTCATCGCCGGACGTGGCCCCGGCGGATCACACCGAACCCTGCGTGCCGTCCGGGGGTTGCCGCTCGGGATAGGACGGGTAGGCACCCGGCGGGGGCGGGCTCACCGGCGGCAGGAACGCCGTCGGCTGCTCACCGTAGGACGGGGACGGCGCCGACTGCTCGGGCGGATCGCCGAACGAGTGCCGTGAGCCGTAGGTCTGGGTCGGCCCGAATCCCTGACCGCTCGGGCTGGACGTCGGCGGCTCGCCGGCCATCGGCGGGGCCGGGGCCACCGGCGGCGCCATCGGCGGCGGGCCGAGCGGAGCGGTGGCGTCCGGTGGTGGCGGTGGCGTGCTGCTGCCCGGCCCGGCACCGTTGGTCGACCCGTTCGAGCGCACGCTCGGCGGAATCTCGATCGGCGGACGGTCGCTCGGGGTGCGCTTGCCGAACCCGCCGAAGGTGTTGTGCGGCGGGCGCTTGCGCACCGGGGCCAGGATGCGCTCCAGGTCGTCCTTGGCCAGCGTCTCCTTCTCGGCGAGCTCGATCACCATCTGGTCGAGCACGTCGCGGTACTGGACGAGGATCTCCCACGCCTCGTCGTGCGCGGCCTCGATGAGGTCACGCACCTCCGCGTCGATGTCGCCGGCGATGTCCTCGGAGTAGTCGCGCTGGTGGCCGTAGTCGCGCCCCATGAACGGCTCGGCGTCGCCGGTGCCGTACTTGACCGCGCCGAGCTTGGAGCTCATGCCGTACTCGGTCACCATCGCCCGGGCCAGCTTGCTGGCCTTCTCGATGTCGTCGGACGCGCCGGTGGTGGGCTCGTGGAAGACGAGCTCCTCGGCGGCCCGCCCGCCCAGCGCGTACACCAGCTGGTCGAGAATTTCCGAACGGGTCTGGGTGTAGCGGTCCTCGAGCGGCAGCACGAGCGTGTGCCCCAGCGAGCGGCCGCGCGGCAGGATCGTCACCTTGTGCACCGGGTCGAGGTTGGGCATCGCCCAAGCCGTGAGCGCGTGCCCCGACTCGTGGTAGGCGGTGACCCGCTTCTCCTTGTCGCTCATCGCCCGGGTCTTGCGTTCGGGCCCGGCGATGACGCGGTCGATGGCCTCTTCCAGCGCCTTGTTGTCGATGAGCCGCCCACCGATGCGCGCGGTCAGCAGCGCCGCCTCGTTGATCACGTTGGCGAGGTCCGCGCCGGTGAATCCGGGCGTGCGGCGGGCGATGACACCGAGGTCGACGTCGGCCGCGAACGGCTTGCCCTTGGCGTGCACGGCCAGCACGGCCTGGCGGCCCAGGACGTCAGGCGGCGACACGGCGATCTGGCGGTCGAAGCGACCGGGACGCAGCAGCGCCGGGTCGAGGATGTCGGGACGGTTGGTGGCGGCGATCAGGATCACGCCGCCCTTGACGTCGAAGCCGTCCATCTCGACGAGGAGCTGGTTCAGCGTCTGCTCACGCTCGTCGTGCCCCCCGCCGAGGCCCGCGCCGCGGTGCCGGCCGACGGCGTCGATCTCGTCGACGAAGATGATCGCCGGGGCATTCGCCTTGGCCTGCTCGAACAGGTCACGCACCCGGGACGCGCCGACACCCACGAACATCTCGACGAAGTCCGAGCCGGAGATCGAGTAGAACGGCACGCCGGCCTCGCCGGCCACGGCCCGGGCGAGCAGCGTCTTACCGGTACCGGGCTGGCCGAACAGCAGCACGCCCTTCGGGATCTTGGCGCCCAGCGCCTGATAACGAGCCGGGTTCTGCAGGAAGTCCTTGATCTCCTGCAGTTCCTCGATCGCCTCGTCCGCGCCGGCGACGTCCGCGAAGGTGGTCTTGGGAGTGTCCTTGTTGACGAGCTTGGCCTTGCTGCGGCCGAAGCTCATGACCCGGTTGCCGCCGCCCTGAACCTGGCTCATGACGAAGAACAGCACGCCGACGATCAGCAGGATCGGCAGGAGGCTGACCAGCAGGGACAACCAGCCGTTGCTCTTGGTCACCTTGGTGGTGAACGAGCTGCCCGAGCCGGCACCGGTCTTCGAGGTGAGCTTGTCGAAGATCGACCGGCTGGCGTCAGCCGGGAACGAGGTGCTGATCTTCTTCTTGCCGTCGACCGGCGACTTCAGATCGAGCTGGAGCTGCTGCTCCTTGTCCTTGATCGTCGCCTTGGTGAAGTTGCCGCTGTCGATCTGCGCATACGCCACCGAGGTGTTGACCGATTTGTAGTCACTGCCACCGGAAATCACCGACGGCAAAATGAAAATTGCAAAGATGATCACGATGGCCCAGAGCCACCACGACCGGAACAAACGCTTACGATCCATGTCTCATCGCTCGACGGGGGGCCGTCTCGCGCTCCTCCTGCCCAACTGCGATGAATTCTCGCGCAAACTCACCTACGGACGGTACACGGCGGCCCACAGTGCCGGGGAGCCGTGCATCGCGCAACTACAGATTTGAAACGCCGATGGGAGCCCTGTCGTTCCCTACCCGCTGTAGACCGAGGGCTTGAGCCGGCCGATGTAGGGCAAGTTGCGGTACCGCTCGGCGTAATCCAGGCCGTAGCCGACGACGAACTCGTTCGGGATGTCGAAGCCCACGTACTTGACCGGCACGTCGACCTTCACCGCGTCGGGCTTGCGCAGCAGCGCCACGATCTCGATCGAGGCCGGGTTGCGGCTGGCCAGATTGCGCAGCAGCCAGGACAGGGTGAGGCCGGAATCGATGATGTCCTCGACGATCAGGACGTGCTGCCCGGAGATGTCGCGGTCCAGATCCTTGAGGATGCGCACCACGCCGGAGCTCGTCGTCGTGCTGCCGTAGGAGCTCACCGCCATGAACTCCATCGTCGACGGACGCTCGAGCGCCAGCGCCAGGTCGGACATAAACATGGCCGCGCCCTTGAGCACGCCGACCAGCAGAGGTTCGCGATCGGCGTAATCGGAGTCGATGACCTTGGCCAGCTCGGTGGTCTTCTCGGCGATCTGCTCCGCCGTTACGATCACGGCTTCGATGTCGGCGTCGAGCACGGACGACACTTAGCTACTCCTTGGGATTTGCTGCGGACCCACGTGGCCGCAGGGTCAGCCTGCCAGACGCCCGGACGGCTTCGAATCCGCCCGGCAGATCGACCGGTCCCTGGCCGCTCCATGCGGTGATCAGCGCGTCCAGGGCAGCGGTGTGCTTCGTCGTCAGGGGCGCTGTTCCGTGCGCGTGCGCCCAGCTTCTGAGGACGCGCGTACGGATCGCTCTCGGCAGCCCTTCCAGGTGATCAACAGCCATTGAGCTGGCGATTTCGCCAACTGGCGGGCTGTTGATCACGCTCGACGGGGCGCCGGTTTGGGGGCCGTCGAGGGCGCGAGCGAGGTGGTCGGCGGCGAGGTCGTCCAGGGCGTCGACGTCGTCGCGGGTGAGCGCCGCGGTGCGGGCCAGCGCCGCGGCGACGCCACCTTGCAGGACGTCCTCGAGCAGCGGCAGCACCTCGCGGCGCAGGCGCACCCGCTGGTAGGACGGGTCGGCGTTGTGCGGGTCGTCCCACGGGGCGAGGCCGAGCGCTCGGCAGGCCTGCTCGGTGGTGGCCCGGCGCACGCCCAGCAGCGGACGGCGGTAGCGCCCGTCGACCGGACGCATGCCGGCGATCGAGCGCGGCCCCGACCCTCGTCCCAGTCCGAGCAGCACCGTCTCGGCCTGATCGTCGAGCGTGTGGCCCAGCAGGACGTCGGCGTCCAGGGCGGCGGCCGCGGCATCGAGCGCGGCGTAGCGCGCGGTGCGGGCCGCCGCCTCGGGGCCGCCGTGCGTGCCGACGTCCACGCGGATGATCTCGACCGGGTCGAACCCGAGCTCGTAGGCCAGGTCGGCCACCGCTTTGGCCTGGACGTCGGAGCCGGGCTGCAGGCCGTGGTCGACGGTGATCAGCCCGGCGGGGCGGCCCCGACATTCGAACGCGGTGGCCGCCGCGAGGGCCAGCGAGTCGGCGCCGCCCGAGCAGGCGACGATCACGCGGCGACCGGGCGGCAGCGCGATTCGCACCGCGCGGCGCACCTCGGCCACTGCCGGGTTCGGTCCCATCAGCCGTGGACGCGGGCCAGCCAGTCGCCCGGCGCGCGGATCTCGTCCTTCTGCGGCAACGTCTCGCGCGACGTCCAGATCTGGTTGAACCCGTCGATGCCGACCTCGCCGACGACGTGCCGGACGAAGGCGGCCCCGTCGACGTACTGCCGGGTCTTGGCGTCCAGCCCGAGCAAGCGCCGCAGCAACCGGTCGAGCGGGTTGCCGCCACGGCGGCGCCGGGCCCCGAACCGCTGCTCGATCGCCTGCTGGGACGGGATGACCGTGGGCGACACCGCGTTCATCACATATTCGGCGTGGCCCTCGATCAGCGACATGAACGCCGTGACGCGGTCGATGACGACGCGCTGCTCGGGGGTGGCCAACGCGGCCATCAACCCGGAGCCGTCGCCCTGTCCGCGGACGACCTTGACCAGCTCACCCAGGGCCGCGCGGGTGCGGTCACGCATCGCAGCGGGGTCGGTGTCGATGCTCTCCGACAGTGCCGAGACCTCGTCGAGCATGTGCTGACGCAGCCACGGCACGGCGGTGAACTGCACCCTGTGAGTGACCTCGTGCAGGCACACCCACAGCCGGAAATCGTGCGGATCGACGTCCAGCTGCCGCTCGACGCTGACCAGGTTGGGGGCGACGAGCAGCAACTGCCCGTCCCCGCGGTCGAAGAACTCGAACTGGCCGAGCACCTTGCCGGACAGGAAGCCCAGCACGGCCCCGGCCTGCATGCCGGTGACGCGTCCGCCCACCGACTCGGCCACCCGGCCGACCTTGTTGGCGGCCGCCAGCCGGTCGACGAGGGGCGTCATGACGGTGCGCAGCCCGCCGGCGTTCACGTCGATCCACCCCTCGCGGTCGACGACGCGGGTGAGCGCGGTGACCGGTGGTTCGGTGAGCCGGGTCAGCTCAGCGACCTGCGCCGCAGCCACCTCGGTGGCGCGGTACAGCTCGGCGATGGTGTCGTCCGCCTCGTCCCGGGACACGCGTGGCGGCGGCGGGCTGAAGTTCTTGGCCGACCGCGCCGCAAGCTCCCAGTCGATGAGTGACGCCATGTCGCCACCGTACTGACCCACCGCCGATCTGGTTTAGGTCGCCGGCCGTCATATAGGCGGTCCGGTGACCAAAACCGTTCGGGGTTCAGCAGCCGCACCTTGCCAGCGTGGCTGCTGCTCGGTCGAGCGCTGCCTCGGCCGCGGTGGTGTCGGCCGCGGTTGGCCCTACTCGGTCAGCCATGAGCGCGAAGGCGAGCAGCCGGCCGTCCCTGTCGTGGATTAGTCCGGCCAGGGTCGAGACCGAGGTCAGCGTGCCGGTCTTCGCGCGGATGACGCCGGCGCCGGCCGTTGCCGATCCGGTCAGGTAGCGGTCGGCCAGGGTGCCGCTCCACCCGGCGACCGGCAGCCCGTCGAGCAGGCCCGGCTGCGCCTTCGTGGCGAGGGCCAGCACCCGGGCGAGCGTGTCCGGGGTGAGCCGGTCGCGGGCGGCCAGGCCGCTGCCGTCGACCAAGCCGGCACCGATGGCGACGCCGAGCTTCTGCAGGGTTTGGCGTACCGCGACTGCCGCGCCGGCGAACGACACCGGCTGGTGCCGCGCGATGGCAACCTGCCGGGCCAGGCATTCGGCGATCACGTTGTCCGACGTCTGCAGCATCTGCGTGACGAGGGTGGCGATCGGCGCCGACTGCACGGTGGCCAGCGTCCGGGCCCCCGCCGGCGCCTTTGCTCTGCTTACCGATACGCCTCGCAGCCCGAGAGCGGCGGCGAGCGCCCGCCCGGCGGCGAGGTCGGGCTCGGTGCTGCGGATCGTCGCGCCCGGCGTGTCACGCCCGCCGTCCACCATCGCCGCCGTGATCGGCGCCGCGTAGTCGGACGGGACGTCCTCGGGCGCCCAGTACGGCGACGCGCCCGGCCCGGCGAACCGGGAGCCGTCCACCTCGACCCGGCGCACGCCGTGCAGCTGGCGAGCGAGGTCGCTGATGCGGGCCGCGTCGGGGTAGGCACCGGCCTGGCCCGACGCCGCCGCGGTCAGCGTCGGATCGCCGCCGCCGACGAGCACCACCGTGCCCGGCGTAGCCCCGGCGACGACCCGGGTGGTGATCCGGTCCGACGGCTTGTGCACGGCGAGGACGGCGAGCGCCGTGGTGAGCTTCGCCGTCGAGGCCGGCGCCGCCCCCGTCGTCCCGCCCCGGTTGAGCAGCACGGCGCCGGTGGCCACATCCCGGACCTCGGCGATCACGTGCTGGCCCAGGTGGGCATCGCCGAGGGGTCCGCGCAGTGCTGCCGCCACTCCCGCCGCCGACGGGGCGCGGCCCACGGGGGTTGGCGCCGGCGACGGGGCGACCGTGGCGCCGGCGAGGGCGCGGTCCGGCGGCGGGGCCGTCGATGACGGGGCTGGGCCGGGCTCCCGCAGGTGCCGTACGCCGGCGTACCCACCCATACCGGCGCCGCCGGCCAGGACGACGACCAGCGCGACCATCCCCCACTTCACGATGCGCGACACTATGCCTATGGAGTTCGACGTCCTGATCGAGATCCCCAAGGGCAGCCGCAACAAGTACGAGGTCGACCACGCGTCCGGGCGGATCCGGCTGGACCGCACCCTGTTCACGTCCACGCAGTACCCGGCCGACTACGGCTTCATCGAGAACACCCTCGGCCTGGACGGCGATCCGCTCGACGCGCTGGTGATCCTGCAGGGCGATCCGCTGTTCCCCGGGGTACTCGTCAAGTGCCGCGCGATCGGCATGTTCCGGATGACCGACGAGAAGGGTGGCGATGACAAGGTGCTGTGCGTGCCGGCCCGCGACCCGCGCCTGGAGCATCTGCGCGACATCCACCACCTGCCCGAGTTCGATCGCCTCGAGATCCAGCACTTCTTCGAGGTGTACAAGGAGCTCGAGCCCGGCAAGAGCGTCGAGGGGGCGTCCTGGACGGGACGCGCCGAGGCGGAGGCCGAGATCGAGGCGTCCCGCCAGCGGCTCAAGGACAACCCCGACGCCGTCCCCCACTGACCCCGGAACGGTTTTGGCCGCCCAGCATCAAATAGATGCCTGGGCGGCCAAAACCGGAGCTATTCGACGGCGGTGGCGGCCACCGGGCGGAACGCCCAGAACGCCCCCACGCGGGGCTGCGCGCAGGTGAGCCGCTCGCCGCGCATCCGCTCGATGCGCACCGTCACGTCGACGAGCCCGCGCTGGCCCGCTGTGTGCTCGATGCGCACGATCGCCTCGCCCTCGCGAACCCCGCGCACCCCGACGACCCGCAACGCGTCCGCCCGACGAATCGCCAGGTGCTCGTACGCGAACGCCAGCGCCGCCTGGGCGACCGGCTTGAGGCCCACCCGTCCGCGCAGCAGCGCCCCGATCACCTCGCCCCGCTCGGTCGCCGCGACGAACTCCGGCGCCGCGAACGGCAGCACCCGCCCGTACAGCAGCCCGGCCGGCAGCACCAGCACGTTGGGCGCGAACCGTTCGCCGCCGACGTGGCTGCACTCCCACACCGCGCCGGGACGGATTGCCGCGAGCGCCGCCGCCACCGGACGCCCCCGCAGCGCGCAGCACACGTCGTGCCGGCCGTGGGCGCAGACGAGGTAGACCGGCGCGTCGTCCGGCGCACCGCTCGCGCCGTCCAGCGGCAGGTCGAGCAGGTCGGCATCGTCCTCGTAGTGGCCCCAGCGCAGCGACTCGTGGCCGGGCCGGCAGTCAGCGACTGCCCACCGGCGCGCAGCCCCTCGCGGCGTGCGCCCTGGTCGACGGATGGCGAGTGTCCGCAGCCCGGCCGCGGCGGCGCGAGCCTCCAGCGCCACCGCCGTCGCCGGATCGAAGTGCGAGTCGAGCAGGCCGGCGTGCCCCCACGGTCCGGGCTGCTCGACGAGCAGCAGCCGGCCCGCCGGGAACGCCGTGCCGAGCATCGGATCGCCCCGCAGCTGCGCCTGCAACGCGCACCGGTCGAGCGTCTCGCGCGGATGCGGATGCCCGTGTGGCGCCGACTCGGTCGGGCCGGACGGCGCCACCGACGAGGTCACGCCGGCGCCGGAACGACGACGCTCTCGCGCAGGAGCAGCCGCGCCACCATGAGTTGCTCGGCGGCGTCCAGCCCGGGCAGCTCGGCCGGCGTGAACGGCTCACCGCCCAGAATCGTCTTCACCGCCGCGTCGGCGGTCGCCGGCAGTCGCACCACCTTGCCGAGCATCCGCAGCTTCAGGCTGTCGTCGTCGCGGGCGACGGTGCACCGCAGCTCTGGACGCAGCCGCAGCGCGGTGCCCGCGTCCAGGGCGTCGACGGCCGCGAGTTGCGCCAGCGGGCCGAACGGCGCGGGCCGCGTCTGGCGGACGAGGTCGCGGGTGACCAGGTCTGCGATATCTTCCGGGCCGGCCCCGTCGAGGTAGCGGCGTAGCGCGCCCAGCGTGTCGCGCAGGTGCGGCTCGAGCACGGCGGGATCGCCGAGGTCGACGCCCATCGGCAGGGAGGCGCGCAGCTCGGGCTCGTCGGCCGCGGCGGCGAGCAGTTGCTGTACGAGCTGGTACCGCGTGACCGGGTGGACGCCGACCGTCAGGTGGATCGACAGCTCGCCCTGCGCCACCGCCGAGTGCAGGTAACCCCGAGGCAGGTACAGCGCGTCGCCGGGCTCGAGCAGCTCGTCGATGATCGGAGCCTCCGCCGCCCGCGCGGTGACGGCCGCGCGGCGTTGCTCCCAGGGCTGGTCACCGAGCGGGTCGGTGAGCACCGGCTCGTGCACGCGCCACCGCTTGCGTCCGGCGACCTGCAGCACGAACACGTCGTGGACGTCGTAGTGCGGCGCGAAGCCGCGGTTCTGCGGCGGGGTGACGTACGCGTTGATCTGCACCGGGTGGCCCAGCTCGGCGGCCAGCTCCGAGCCGAACGTCACGAGCGGCGGCCAGGTGCGGTGCAGCGCCTGCAGGACGAGCGTGGCGCCGTCGCGCATCTGGTCGAGGATGCGGTCGTCGGCGGCCTGATCGGCGATGCTGGCCCCGGCGCCGCCGCCGCGGGTGTAGCGGGCCGCGGGCACGAGCTCGCCGTCCTTGGCCATGCGCAGGAAGGGCGTGCGGAGCCCTCGACGGGACACGAGTTCGTCAACAGCGCCCGCATCGAGCAGGTCGTCGAAACCCGCCGGCAGCTCCGCGCCGCGCGTCAACAGCGGGCGGCATCCCCAGTGCTGCTCGGCGAAATCCCGCGTCGGGATCGCGATGCAGCGACGCAGCGCATTCACTCAAGCAAAGCTACTAGCCCCGCGACGAGCGACGCCCACGACCAAGGATCACCCGGCACATCTGGGTGATCTTGATATGCATGTGCTGCTATGGCGGAACATGCATATCAAGATCGGTAGAGCGAGACCCAGCCGAACGAAAACGCAACCAACAACGCGATGAGCGCTCGCGCGAAGAGCCCGCCGGCCGCGGATCCGACTCCGGCGGGATAAGGGTCAGCGCGGGTCAGTAACTCGACGCGCCGCCGCTGTCGGTAGTCGACCCGGCACCAGCGTCGGCGCCGCCATCGGCACCACCATCGGCATCGGCGCCACCGTCCGCGCCGCCGTCACCGAAGCCGGCGCCGCCATCGCCACCACCGTCAGCCGCACCGTCCGCGCCGCCGTCACCGGCCTCACCGTCCGCGCCGCCGTCACCGAAACCGGCGCCGCCGTCGCCACCACCGTCGGCCGCACCGTCGGCCCCGCCGTCGCCGCTAGAACCCTCCGAGCCGTAGCCGCCGGGCTCGGTCGCGCCGGCCGAACGGTCGGAACTGTCGTCAGTGTCGAAGCTCATGAGTACTCCCCTCGTCGGGATCACTCGGCGGACCGCCCGCCGGGATGTCACGCTAGCGAGAGCCGCTCGGACCGCCTAGCCCGACCCCCGATCCTTAGCGAGTACCAAACGTCCGGATAGTCCGGGCCCGATTTGATTACATGTGTGGTCGTCGACAACCATGGGCTGGTGGCCCCCCGAAATGCAGTCGTCGTAGCCTGCTGCCTAATGATCACTGCGCTGGCAGCGTGCGGCAGTTCCGAATCGAAGCCCAAGCTGTCGTCGATGCCGACAACCACCGCTCGGGCCGCGGGACCAACCACGTGCAACGGGTTCACGAAGGGTAAAGCTGGGGTCATCAACGTCTTCTGTGGTGGACCGGCGAAGGCGACCGGCTCGATCGGCTCCGACGAGTTCGTGCTCAACGGTGGATCCTGCGTGCAGGGAGCAACCTTCGTGTCGGTCAACGTGGGCGTACTGGTGGGGCCCGACTTCCCCGGCACGCCGCCTGACTACTTCGGCATCGTGCTCAAACCGATCTCCGGACCGTTCACCAATGCCTCAGCCACCATCGACGCGATAGGCACGCCGCACGCGGTCACCCTGGCCGGCACGCTGGACAACGACATGCGGAGTGGCAAGTTCAGTGGCACCGACGGCAGCCTGCCGATCTCCGGATCGTTCAGCTGCTGATCCCGTGACGCGAGCCCCGGCCACCGAGTGCTGGCTGTCCGACGACGTCACGGTAGGGCGGTCGAGCATCGCCGGCCAGGGACTGTTCGCCACCGCCTCCATACTGCAGGGTACGGTCGTGTCGCGCCTCGGCGGACGCCTGGTTTCGACGGCCGAGTTGCGACACCTGATGGCCGGCCCCGACTACGTCGACAGCGTCGCGGTCGACGCGGACCTCCACCTGCTTCTCGCGCCCGGCAACCTCAACCGCTTCGGCAATCACAGCTGCGAGCCCACCCTGTGGTGGGTCGATGAGTACACGCTCGTCGCCCGGCGCGACCTCGTCGCCGGCGAGGAGCTCACGAGCGACTACTCGACGAGCACTACCGATCCGCAGTTCGTGCTCCGATGCCACTGCGAGACCTACCGTTGCCGTCAGATGGTCACCGGCGACGACTGGCGCATCCCGCAACTGCAACAGGCCTACGCCACACATTGGACGCCCTACCTGCAAGAACTCATCGACAACAACTGAGCGGAACGCAACCACGAACGCGATGAGCGCTCGCGATAACAGCGAAACCCAGCCACGAGGAACTCGACCACGAGCGCGATGAGCGCTCGCGCGAAGAGCCCGCCGGCCGCGACGCGGGCCGGAGCGCCAGCGGAGGCTCGGATCCGGGATTGCCCCCGAGCTTGCGAGTGGGGCGAGACCGCGATCCGAATCCGGCGGATGAGTCAGACGGGAAGTTCAGCTCGGTGTAGGGCCACTATGCCGCCGGTGAGGTTGCGCCAGTGCACGTCGGTCCAGCCGGCCGCGGCGATGAGTCGGGCCAGCTCGACCTGCGGGGGCCACTTGCGGATCGACTCGGCGAGGTAGACGTACGCGTCCGGGCTGGACGAGACGCGCCGAGCGACGATCGGCAGCGCGCGCATCAGATAGTTCAGGTAGAGGCGACGAAACGGCGCGAACGTCGGGCGGCTGAACTCGCACACGACCAGCCGTCCACCGGGACGCACGACCCGGGCCAACTCGCGCAGGGCCTGCCCGACATCGGCGACGTTGCGCAGCCCGAACGAGATCGTGGCCGCGTCGAACGTCGCGTCGCCGAAGGGCAGGTGCAGCGCGTCGCCGGCAACGAGCGGGACGTTGCGGCGATCTCGACGAGACCGGCCGGCCTGCAGCATGCCGAGTGAGAAGTCACAGCCGACGGCGTAGGCGCCGGTCTGCGCGAGTTCGACGGTCGATACCGCGGTGCCGGCCGCGAGGTCGAGGACCCGCTCGCCGGGACGCAACTCGAGCGTCTGGCGGGTGCGGCGGCGCCAACGACGATCCTGGCCGAACGACATGAAGGTGTTCGTCCGGTCGTAGCGGCGGGCAACGGCGTCGAACATCGCCGCGACATCGTGGGGCCGCTTGTCCAGGGTGGCTCGACTGGTCACGACATGGGTCTTCCCACGAGCGCGACCTGCCGCACCCGTTCCGTCTTCGGTCACCTTGCTCATTGCGCGACATTGTGCCCGACGCAGATTAGGCCCAGATTCGTCGCGCCCGCGATCGCGGTTCACGTGTAAGCATCTGCATCGTGCAGATCATCGAGGTGAGCGTGACCGGTGTTCGCTCGGCGGCTCTGCACGTACGCCGGCGCGGTACGCCGTTGCGGTTCACGCTGTTCCCCATGGTCCACGTCGGACTGCCGACGTTCTACGAGGACGTTGCGGCCCGCCTGCGCAGTGTCGATCTCATCGTGGCCGAGGGCATCCAGGGCGAGTCGGAGTCCACCGCGGCGATCATGAAGGCGTTCCAGCAGGCCACCAAGGGTCGCGGCGCCGCCCTGGTCGTACAACACATCGACTACGACACCCTCGGCCCTGAGGTGCTCTGCCCCGACATGACCGGCGCGGACCTCGAAAGAGCACTGCGAGAGCAGGTTCCGCTGCTGAACCGGCTGCTACTGCGGGCCGGCTCGCCGATCGCCGGCTTGGCGATTCGCTTCCTCGGTCCCGAAGTCGTCATGAACTCATACCTGGCCGTGGACGATCTGCCGACCGCCCGGCAGGAACTGTTCGACGAGCCGGACGCGCTCGACAAGGTGATCGTCCATGACCGGGACGCGCTCGTCGCCAAGGCCCTGGCCGAGATCTACGAGCAGCATCAGTCCGACGACATGCACGTCGCGGTCGTCTACGGCGCGGAGCACGTGCCCGGCATCTTCCGGTACCTGCACGCCGCGTTCGGTTATCGCGTCATCAGCGCCGATTGGCTGAACGTCTACAACTTCTGAGCCCGGCCCGGAAAGCCGGTCACCGGCGATTCATCGGGAATTAAGGACATGTGAGCCCCTCTCGACAGGTCCGACCGAAATGCTCACGGCGACCTCACTTCCCCAGAGAAGGGCGCCCCCACCCATGGCTGAGTTCACCCGCCGCCGCTTCCTCGGCGGAGCCGCCGCCGCGACCGGAGCCGGCGCCGCCGCCGCGCTGCTGCCGGCCAGCGTGCAGAAGGCCCTGGCCACCCCGCCGAACCGTCCCGGTCGGTGGAAGGACATCAAGCACGTCGTCCTGCTCATGCAGGAGAACCGCTCGTTCGACCACTACTTCGGCACCATGTCCGGGGTCGCCGGCTTCGACGACCCGGACGCGGTCACCCTGTCGACCGGGCGCTCGGTGCTCTACCAGCCGGACACGGTCAACCCCGACGGCTACCTGCTGCCGTTCCACCTCGACACGCACAGCACCAACTCGCAGGCGATCCCGTCCACCAGCCACGCCTACTCCGTCCAGCACCAGGCGTGGAACGCAGGGAAGATGGACGCTTGGCTGCCCGCCCACCGCGCCGCCGACAAGGCCAACGGCCCGTACGTGATGGGCTATTACACCCGCGAGGACATCCCGTTCCAGTTCGCGCTGGCCGAGGCCTTCACGATCTGCGACCAGTACCACTGCTCGGTGTTCGGGCCGACCTGGCCGAATCGGCTGTACTGGCAGAGCGGCACCAACGACCCGAACGGCGGGCACGGCGGGCCGATCACGTCCAACTCGCTGCCGAACGGCCCCTACACCTGGACGACCTACGCCGAGCGGCTCGAGGCAGCCGGTGTGTCGTGGCGGGTATACGGCGACAGCGTCGGCCAGAGCGCCTACAACATGCTGCCGCACTTCAAGAAGTTCCAGGACGCCACGCCGGGAACCCCCTTGTACGACAAGGGTCTCGCGCCGGTGTCCGCCGGGCAGTTCGAGTACGACGCGCTGCACGACCTGCTGCCGGCGGTGTCCTGGCTGATGCCCGGCGCCGGCCAGTCCGAGCACCCCGCCGAGACCCCCGCCGCCGGCGCGGCGTTCGTCGCCTCGAAGATCGGCGCCATTGCCGCCAACCCCGACGTGTGGGCCAAGACGGTGTTCATCCTCGACTACGACGAGAACGACGGGCTGTTCGACCATGTCGTGCCACCGACCGCGCCGGCCGGCACGCCGGACGAATACGCGCTCGGTCTGCCCATCGGCGGCGGCTTCCGGGTGCCCTGCATCATCGTGTCGCCGTGGAGTGCCGGCGGTTTCGTGTGCAGCCAGAAGTTCGACCACACGTCCGTGGTGCAGTTCCTGGAGAAGTTCACCGGAGTGGCCGAGCCGAACATCTCGGCCTGGCGCCGCAACACGTTCGGCGACCTGACCCGGACGCTGCGCCTCGGCCACGGGGCCGCCGCGCCGGTCCTGCCCGACACGACCAGCAACCTCAACCTGACCAGCTACGAGGTGGCCAAGCTGCCGGCGCCGACGTTCCCCGGCTCGGCGCAAACCAAGCCGCGCCAGGAGCACGGCCGGCGTCCGCACGTCTGACCGCTCGCCTTCACGGTTTGGCCGCCCGGACGCGTTGATCAAGAGCGAGAAGTGGCTGCTATAGCGACCACTTCTCGCTCTTGATCATGGAACCGGACGCGACCCGGCGCTGATGATCTCGGCGAAAGGGACCACCGGTGGTCCATTCCGCAGAGATCATCAGGTGTCTTGGTGGACGGCGGCTACGGTCGGCGGGTTGGCCAGCGTGATCGTCCCGGCGACGACCGCCGCGAGACAGGCCAGGTAGCCCACGACGTAGAGCGGGCCGGCCGGCACGTGCTCGTGCAGCAAGGCCGCGCCGAGCACCACCGCAACCACCGGATCGGTCGCCTTGTTCGCCGGGAAGCTCGCGCCGAGGGCCCCGACCTGGAACGAGATCTGGGTGAGCGTGATGCCGAGTGCGCCGATGACGAGCAGGCCGATCAGCGGCACCAGCCCTTCGGCGTGGGCGAAGCCGGCCAACCCCCGATCGCGCCAGGTGGTCGCCGCCGCGTTGAGCAGCACGCCCACCAGACCGAACCACGCGCCGGCGACGCCACCGTAGACGGCTGCGCGCACCGCTACCGTACGCCTGCGTACGGCGAGACACGCGGCGATGCCGACACCGAGCGCCACCACGATCGCCAGGGCGGCGGGATGGGCCGCGAGCAGCGATGCCTTACCGGGATCGCCGATCAGCGCGAAGAACACCGCCAGCCCGCCGAGGATGCCCAGGCACGCCACGTAGTCGGCGCGCCGCGGACGCGAACCGCCCAGCGCCCAGCCGACCAGCAACGACACCGGCAAGGCAGCCACGAGCAGCGGCTGGATCAGCACGACCGGCCCGGTCGACAGCGCGATCACCTGGAACACCAGCCCGATCGAGTCACCGCCGATCGACAGCAGCCAGCGTGGATCGCGCAGCAATCGCACCAGCCCGCGCGCGTCGGCCGCACCGGTACCGGTATGCGCCGCCTCGTGCTGTACCGCCGTCGCGGCCCCGTACGCCGCGGCGGCCACCAGGCCACACGGCACCGCGACGATCAGCGACATGCCGGCAACGCTAGACGGGTGCTGGGCGGCTCAGCTCGCCGCGACGATCGGCAGCGCGGTCGAGGCGAAGTGCGAGTGGACGCGCGGGTCGACCGGGTCGTTCGCCGGGTCCTCGTGCACGGCCAGGTGCTGGTAGAGCGTGTCGCGCTGCGCGGGGATGCGTCCGGCGCCGCGGATCAGGTCGATCAGCTCGGTGAGGTTGGAGCGATGCCGCGCCCCGGCCGAGGACACGACGTTCTCCTCGAGCATGACCGAACCCAGATCGTCGGCGCCGTAGTGCAAAGTCAGCTGGCCGATGTCCTTGCCGGTGGTCAGCCACGAGCCCTGCAGGTGGTTGACGTTGTCGAAGAAGAGCCGGGCCACCGCGACCATGCGCAGGTACTCGAGGCTGGTCGCCTGGGTGCGGCCGCGCAGGTGGTTGTTCTCGGGCTGGTAGGTCCACGGGATGAAGCTGCGGAAGCCGCCGGTGCGGTCCTGCACGTCGCGGATCATGCGCAGGTGCTCGATGCGCTCGGCGTTGGTCTCACCGGTGCCCATCATGAACGTCGCCGTCGACTCGACGCCCTGGCCGTGCGCCGTCTCCATCACCTCGAGCCACGTCTCGCCGGACTCCTTCAGCGGCGCGATGGCCGTGCGCGGCCGCTTGACCAGGATCTCGGCGCCGGCGCCGGCGAAGGAGTCCAGCCCGGCGTTGTGCAGCCGCGCGATTACCGTCTCGTAGTCGAGGTCGGACGTCCGCGAGATGTGCACGACCTCCGACGCGCCCAGCGAGTGCAGGGTCAGCGACGGGTACTCGGTCTTGATCGCGGCGAAGATCCGCTCGTACCACTCCATGCCGAGCTCGGGCGAGTGGCCGCCCTGCAGCATGATCTGGGTGGCGCCGAGGTCGACCGCCTCGCCGCAGCGGCGCAGGATCTCCTCGTCGCTGTGCGTCCAGCCCTCTTCATGCTTGGGCGCGCGGTAGAACGCGCAGAACTTGCAGGCCGTCACGCACACGTTGGTGTAGTTGATGTTGCGGTCGATGATGTAGGTCGCGATGTTGTCCGGGTAGCGCCGCCGCCGCACGGCGTCGGCCGCCTCACCCAGGGCGTGCAGCGGCGCATCGGTGTAGAGCAGCAGCGCCTCGTCCGGCGTGATCCGCCCACCGTCGGCGGCGCGCGACAGAACCTCGGAGACCGTCATGGCTCCCAGCGTAACTGCGACCGAACGCGCGATTCCGTACAGCTCACCGCAGGTGGAGGGCGTCCAGCACCAGGGCGGCGACGTTCCGGGTGAACGAGCACAGTGCCGTCCGGTTCGGACGGGCCGGCGTGAAGCCCCTGGCACTGAAGCCCAGCGTCTCGAAGAGCGTATTACCCGCGTCAGAGATCCTGGCCTGCCGGGATTCCACGGTGCACATGTTGGGAACCCCTTGATCCGGCACGTCGTAGAGCACATGCCCGCCGGACGTCACGTGCTCCTGGCCGCCGGAGCTGCCTAACCACACCTCGATCACGACGATCAGATCTGGCTGCGACGCCACGCAGGACGTCTCGAATGCGAACGGCCACAGGCGCAGGCCGGCGCCACCCGCAAGCCGGTCCAGCGCGCCGACCGGGATCGACGCGCACATGTTGGCCCTGACCCGCGAGGTCGGCGGCACGCCGAAATGGACGACGTTGCCACTCTTGATCTCGGCGACGACCCCGCGGACCACTGGGTCGAGGTCGGCACACTTGGCCTCGGCCACGCGTGCCGTGACCACGACGTTCGCCGCGGACACGTCGCGGTAGCAGGCGCCGTGGGCCGTGTAGCTCACCACCGCCCGGCCGTCCACCGTGCTGGACCGCGTGGACTGATCCTTCTCGCTCGCCCGTGCTTCGTCTGGACGCAGCGCGCTGAGCTCCACGCTGGTCCCGTTACGAGTGAACTGGCACGCGGTCGGATACACGGCCAGCCGGTAGTTCCCGTTCCCTGCACCTTTCGCGTAGTCCAGGTTCTGGCACAGATCCGCGGTGCGGGGATCGCCGATTTCGGTCTGATAGGTGCCGCCGGTCGGTGTCGGGCCGCTCGGTTGCGGCCCGAGCGCGGAATGACCTGCGACCGCGGAGGTGCAGCCGGCGAGTGCCAGCAACGCCGCAATTGCCCACATAGTCCTACGCACGGCGAGATCATAAGGCAGCCCGATCCAGAGGCGATCTACCCACTTCGTTAGTTGACACTAACGTTAGCAATAGCTAACATTGCTGGTCATCACCCGACACCGAGAGGGGAACGTCATGGGAGCACCGGTCGCGTGGTTCGAGGTCACCAGCACCGACCACGAGCGGGCGCAGAAGTTCTACGGCGAGTTGTTCGGCTGGACGATCAACGTCGACCCCGACCTGAGCGGCTACGGCATCGTCGACACCGGAGCGGGCGAGGAGTCCGTCGGCGGCGGCATCGGCCCGTCCCGGGTGCCCGGCGACACCGGGGTCAAGATCTACCTGAAGGTGGACGACCTGGAGGCCTACCTCGCCCGGGCCGAGCAGCTCGGCGGCAAGCGGGTGGGCGAGCCGATCGAGCTGTCCGGAGGCTTCGGCACGATCGCGATCTTCACCGACCCGGACGGCAACCCGGTCGGCCTCTGGAAGTGAGCTCGCCCCGCACCACTCGACGGGTAGTGAGCAGGGAAGGAGACCGGCGATGAACGCCGACCGCACCGACGACGCGCTGCGGGCGCTGGCCGAACCCCGGCGGCGGGCCATCCTGGCACTCGTCGCGCACGACGAGCTGTCCGCGGGCGAGATCGCCGCGGCGTTCGACGTGACCCGTCCGGCGGTCAGCCAGCACCTCACCGTGCTCAAGAACGCCGGGCTGATCACCGAACGCCGCGACGGCGCCCGCCGGCTGTACCGGGGCGAGCCGTCGGGGCTGCAGGCGGTGCGCGAGCTGCTCGACGAGTTATGGGCGTCGTCTCTGGACGTGGCCCGCCGGCTCGTCGAGGCGGACGCGGCAACCGAGACACGGCAGGAGACCGGATGACCGTCATCCCGATGCAGCGCCCACCGATCCGCCAATCGACGACGGTACGCAGCAGCGTCGAGCACACCTTCGAGGTGTTCGTCGACCAGCTCGACCAGTGGTGGCCGCTGCGCACCCACTCGCAGGGCGAGGAACGCGTCGTGAGCGTCACCATCGAGCGACGGGCCGGCGGGCGGGTCTATGAAACCTGGGACGACGGCCAGACCCACGACTGGGGGACGTTGCTCGCGTGGGACCCGCCCACCCGGTTCGTCCTCACCTGGGACATCATCCAACCCGGCGTCACCGAGGTGGAGCTGACCTTCCGCGCGCTCGCACCGTCGCTGACCCGCGTCGACCTCGAACACCGCGGCTGGGACAAGCTCACCGACGCCGAGGTCGAGCAGCTCGGCAAGAAGCGCGAGAACTACGACATCGGCTGGACGAAGATCCTGCGGCTGTTCAACGAGGCGGCGTCCACACGTAGGGCGTAGTCGTCGTGATCGCGAGGAAGCCGAGCCGTTCCAGGATGGGACGGCTGTCGGCTGACGCGTCGACCTGCAGGTACCGCACGCCGCGCTCGGCCGCGAGCTGCGCGCGGCGGGCCACCAGAGCCCGGTAGATGCCGCGGCCCCGCCAGGCCGCCAGGGTCGATCCGCCCCACAGCCCGGCGAACTCGGTGCCCTCGGTGTACACGAGCCACGCCGCGCTGACCACCTCATCGCCGGCCTCGACGACCAGGACGGTCATGGATGGATCCGCCGCCACCCGCCCCGTCAGATCGTCGGCGAGCCAGGTCCAGTCGTCGTCCCAGACGTCAGACTCCATCCGCGCGATGCGCTCGAAGTCGTCGCCGGGCCTGGCCTCGCGCAACGCCACCCCCTCGGGCAGCACCGGATCGTGGGCGATCAGCGCGGCCTCGCCGATGACGACGGTCTCGACGTCCTCGGCCACGAAGCCGTGCGCCCGCAGGCGATCCGGCAGGTCGGCCGGATCGTCGTGGCTGTGCGTCTTCCACTCGAACGCCTCGCCCCGCTCGGCGAAATAGGCGACCGTACGAGCGATGAGGGCGTCGAGGTCCCCGGCCCCGTCCAGGCTGCGGTACCCGACGAAGCCGCGATGCCAGCCGGTGGCACGCAGCAACGGCCCGTCCCAATCCAGCTGCAAGCCGACCGGCGGCCGGCGGGCCAACGCCGTCCGGACCTGGGCGTCATAGGCGGCGAGCAGCGCCACGCGATCGGTCATGGCCGACAGCCTGCCCGGGCGGACGACCCGATGCGCACTCATTTGTGCAACCGGCAGCCGGTGAATGACACTTATGTACGCGACGAGCGCAGGCCGCCCAGCACCGACGGCCCAGGCGAACTCGCTCAGAAGGGACCACACAGTGTCGGGTGAGCGCCTGGGGGCCAGGCTCCGACGACTGCGCGTTGCCGCCGGGCTCACCCAGAACGAGGCTGCTCGCCGGGCCGACCTCAGCGTCGGCACGCTGCGCGATCTGGAACAGGGCCGCACGGCCGCTCCCCGGAAAGCATCGCTCACTGCCCTCGCCCACGCCCTGCGCATCGAGCCGGTCGAGCTCGTCGGCGAGCGGGCCAAGGCGGTCGAGGTCAACATTCTCGGCCCGCTCGAGCTGATCGTCGACGGCGCGCCGGTCGGGGTCGGCGGGCACAAACAGGCCGTCCTGACCGGGCTGCTCGCCCTGCACGCGAACGCGTACGTCTCGCGCGAGGAGCTGGCCGACTACCTGTGGCCGGACCGTCGCCCGGCCGACTACGCCGGCCTGCTGCATACCTACATCGCGCGGCTGCGCAAACGCCTCCGCACCGAGCAGGGCCCGGCGGCCACGATCACGTCCTCGCGCCAGCGCTACCGGCTTGCCATCCCGCCCGAGTGCGTGGACGCGAGCACCGTGGCCGCCGGCGCTCCGGGCACGTTCGAGCAGTACGACGCGGCGCTGCGGTCGTGGCGCGGGCGCGTCCTCGACGATCTCGTCGAGCTGCAGCATCACCCTCGCGTCGTCGCCCTCGAACAGCGCCGGGCGCTGCTGGTCATCGGATTCGCCGACGCGGCACTGGTGAGCGAGCACGCCGAGCAGGCCATCCCGATCGTCGACGCGCTGGCCGCCCTGGAGCCGTTGCACGAGGGGGTGGCCGCCCGCCGCATCCAGCTGCTGGCCACCGCCGGTCGGCTCGGCGACGCCCACGCGGTGTTCAGCACGACCCGCCGGCTGCTGGTGGACGAGCTCGGCGTCGAACCCGGCGCCGCGTTGCTCGACGCGTACCGCGACGTGCTCGACCGCGACGCGCCGATCGAGTCGGTCCGGACGGCGGTGAGCACCGGACCGCAGCGCGGGCTCGCCCCGGCCCAGCTCCCCGGCGGCGTCCCGGACTTCATCGGCCGCTCGGACGAGATCGCCCGCCTCTGTGACTACCTGAGCGCCGACGCTCAGGCCGGGCACGGGCCCACGGTGGCCGCGGTGACCGGCACCGGAGGGCTGGGAAAGACCACGCTGGCCGTCCACGTCGCGCATCAGATCAAGTCCCGGTTCCCGGACGGCCAGCTCTTCGTCGACCTGCGCGGGGTGGGCGGCCGGCCGGCGCCCGTCGAGCAGGTGCTCGAACAGTTCCTCGTCTCGCTCGGCCACGCGCGGACAGCGCTGCCGGAGCGGGTCGACGAGCTCGCCGCCCTGTACCGCTCGGCGACGGCGCGCGGGCGGTTCCTGATCGTGCTGGACAACGCCACCGACACCGAGCAGATCGAGCCGCTGCTCCCCGGCACCGACGGCTGCGCCGTGATCGTCACCAGCCGGCGGTTCCTCACCGATCTGGACGGCGCCCTGCCCGTCCGCATCGCGACCCTCGGCGAGGACGAGTCGGTCGCAATGCTCCGGTCGGTGCTCGGTGCTGACGCGGTCGACCGCCACCGGGTGGACGCCGAGCAGGTCGTCGCGCTGTGCTCGGGCTTCCCGCTGGCGCTGCGCCTGGCCGCGTCCCAGGTCGCGGTGAACCCGTCCTGGGGGCTGGACGAGCTGCGCGAGCGCCTGGAACGGACGAACGGGCGCCTGGACCTGCTGCGGTCATCGCACCGGGCCGTCGAAGCCTGCTTCGAGCTGAGCTATCGCGACCTGCCCGACGAGGTGGCGCGAGCGTTCCGGCTGCTGAGCCTGTCCGACGGCCCGGACATCGGCCTGGACGCCGCCGCCGCGCTCACCGGCCAACCGCCCGATCGCGTCCGCCGCGCCCTGGATCACCTCGTCGAGCACAGCATGCTGGTGGTCCGCGGCGACGACCGCTTCGGCTACCACGACCTGATGCGGTTCTTCGCCCGGCAGTGCGCCGACGAGCAGGACACCGCCGCCACCCGACACGACGCGCTCGAGCGGCTCGTCGGCTGGTACCTGTCCTTCGGGCGGCGAGCCACCTTGACCGCCATCCCGCACCGGGTGACGCCACCCGTGGACGGCATCGTCGCGGACGCGCCGGCCGAGCGCTTCCCGAGCGCCCAGGCGGCCAGCGCCTGGCTCGAAGCCGAACGCGCGAACCTGATCGCCACGGTCGGCCAGGCCGCCGCCGCCGGGATGCACACCCTGGCCTGGCTGCTCGCCGACGCCGCCAGCGGGGTGTTCCGGCAGCGGCAGCAGAGCCACGAATGGATCTCGACGGCCAACGTCGGGCTCGGCGCCGCCGAGGCGGCCGGCGACCCGCACGGGCTGGTGATGATGCACGAGTGCCTGGCCCGGGGGTACGCGTCACGGGCCGATCAGCGCTCGGCGACCTATCACTATCAGGCGGCCCTGCAGGTCGCGACGTCGCTGAACTGGCCGGAGGCCGAGATCTCGATACTCGAGAACCTCGGCAACGCCTACCAGGAGGTCGGCGAGATGCCCGAGGCCCGGGCCGCGTTCGTCCGGGCGTTGCAGCTGAGCCGCGAGACCGGGCAGCCGTTCTGGGAGGCGGCCTGCCTCAACGACCTCGGCACCAACGAGCGCATCGGCCGGGGCGACCTCGGTGCCGCCGAGCGCTACTACCACCAGGCGTTGATGCTGAACGAGCGGCTACCGGGCGGGCAGCCCAACGTGAACCTGGGCAACCTCGGCATCGTCGCCCACCTGCGCGGCGCCTACGAGCGGGCGTGGGACTACATGCAGGCCGCACTGCGCCTGGACGAGAAGGCGTCCAACCCGGCGCTGCTGGGCGAGACCTACGTGACGCTCAGCATGACCGCGCTCGCGATGGATCGTGCCGAGGACGCCGCCCACTACGCGCGCGAGGCGCTCGCCCTGTCCCAGACCATCGACGACGCGCAGCTGTTCGCCCGCGCGCTCGTGACCAGCGGCATGGTGCAGCTGGCGTCCGGGTCGCCCCTGGTCGCCACCCAGCAGCTCGAGCGGGCCCTCGACGTGTCCCGGCACGGACAGGTCCCGGCCGCCGAGCTCGAGGCGCTGCTGGCGCTCGCCGCCCACGCCGATGCGGGTGGCGACCTCGATCGCGAGGTGGACTTCGCCGAGCAGGCCCGCGTGCTGGCCACCCGCCTCGGCGATCGGATCGCTGAAGGCAAGGCACTGCACCGGCTGGCGGCGGTCGCGCAGCACAAGGGCAACCGTCTCGACGCCATCGAGCACGCCCGTACGGCTCGCGGGCTGTTCGCGCGCAGCGGTCACCGGCCCGGCCTGGTGGCCGTCGACGAACTGCTCGTCACGCTCGACCGCGCTCCGGTCGGCGCCGCTGCTGCCGCTGGCGGGACGCCGCCGTAATTCCCGTACTCGCGCCCGTAGCCGGGGTCGGCCACAGCGTCTCGTGAGAAGGCTTTCGGCCAGCAATTCCAGGGGGCTCGACTCCAATCGGAGGGCTGCCAACGACGGTCGCCAACAATGTCAGAAACCTGCAACCTCGATAGGCGAAAGTAGTACCTGTCAGATCGGCGAGAACGGGGGATCTCGCCGAGAGACATCCGCTGGGGCGGGCGCGACGGGGGGCGGGAGTTGCGCCCGCCTTTGCGGTACTCACCCGGCCCACTTCGGATCCGCGCGGACCCGCCACAGAACAGCGGGCCGCACGCAGATCCGAGCGCAAGCTCCCTCCGGTCGCGCGCGGGCCGGGCTCTTCGCGCGAGCGCTCATCGCCGCGTGCTCGCGTTCCCTCCGGTCACCTATACCCGATTCGCGCGGGTGGTTAGACGTCGGCGAAGGTTGGTGACACCGGTCCCGGGACCTCGCCGGTGGCCGCCGCGCGGCGCGCGAACTCGACCAGCCCGTCGACCTGGCGGGCGCCCAGCGAGAAGTCCAGGGTCCGGAAGTAGCGGGCGAGCGTCGAGGAATCGAACGGTTCCCACCGGGCGGCCTGCTCGGCCACCTCGTCGACGTGGGCCAGCGCCTCGTCACGGCTGCGGACGAACGCGGCGTGCACGTCCTTCACCAAGCCGGGGTTGGCCTGCGCGTAGGAGCGCCGCGCCGCCCAGACGGCGAACACCATCGGCAACCCGGTCCATTCGCGCCACACGGCGCCGAGGTCGTACACGTCCAATCCGCGACGCGGCGCCTCGTAGGTCGCCCGCAGCGCGGCGTCGCCAATCAGCACGGCGGCGTCGGCCTCGAGCAGCATGGCGGTCAGCTCGGGCGGGCAGGTGAAGTAGGACGGCACGACGCCGTGCACCTCGGCCAGCCACATCCGGGTCAGCAGCACCGACGTTCGGGACGTGGACCCGAGCGCGACCCGCCGCAATTCCGGCAACGGCCGCTGCGCGACGAGGTTCACCGACAGCACCGGGCCGTCCGAGCCGACGGCCAGATCCGGCAGCAGCACCAGGTCGTCCGCGTTGCGCAGGTACTCCACCAGCGAGATCGGGCCGATGTCGAGGTCGCCGCGGACGAGGGCGTCGCTGAGGTGATCGGGAGTGTCCTTGGTGAGCTCGACGTCGAGCAGCGCGCCCGAGCGAACCAACCCCCAGTAGATCGGCAGGCAGTTCAGGAACTGAATGTGGCCCACCCGGGGTCGCGGCGTTTCGCTCACCCACCGGACGCTACGCCGCGTCGCGATTGTGGTTCGCTTGCACCATATGACGTGGGATCCGAACCACAATCAGGACAGTGACCTGGCCCTGGCGGCCACCCTCGTGCGCGATGCGGGGCTACTGGCCGCGGCGATGCGCCGGGCGGGCCTCGAGACCGAGCGCAAGACGTCCGTGTCCGATGTCGTGTCCGCCGCCGATCGCGCGGCCGAGGACCTGGTCGTCGCCCGGCTCCGCGCGGCCCGTCCGGACGACGGGGTGGTCGGCGAGGAGGGCACCAACTCCCCCGCCGGGCGCACCTGGTTCATCGATCCGGTCGACGGCACGTACAACTTCCTGTCCGGGCTGTCGTTCTGGTGCTCGGCGCTCGCGTTGACCGACGCGGAGGGCCCGGTACTCGGGGCGGTGTTCCACCCGGAGAGCGACGAGCTGTGGCTGGGTGGACGTTCGGAGCCGACGACGTGCAACGACGTACCGGTACCCCTGCTGGTCGACCGGCCCCTGCGCGAGGTCTCGGTGGCGAGCTACCTGCACCCGACCACGCTGCCCGACGACGGCGTGCGCATCCCGCTGCTACGGGTGCTGCGCGAGGCGGCGACCGTCCGGATGCTGGGTTCGGGTTCGATCGAGCTGGCCTCGATCGCCGGCGGACGGCTCGGCGCCTGGGTGCAGTACGACAGCCTGGACTGGGACTGGCTGCCCGGCGCGGCCCTGGTGCGGGCCGCCGGGGGCACCACGAGCGTCGTCCACGTCGGCGGCCATCGCTGGCACATCGCCGGCTCGCGTCAGGTCGTGGACGAGATCACGGCACTGCTAGAAAGCGACTGAGCGTCGCCACGAACCACGTGGGGTCATCGAGCCACGGGAGGTGGCCGGCCCCGGCCTGCACGATCGCCTCGGCGTGCGGGAACAGATCCGCGAGTTCCATACCGAGGCGTACGGGCGTTACCGGGTCGGCGCCACCGACCAGAACGAGCACGTCGGCCGAGACCTTCGCCAGCGAACTACGCGTCGCCTCGTCGTCGAAGCAACCCTCGTCGTAGTAGATCGAGTGGGCGTCGGGCGTGGCGTCCGCGTCCTCGCTGGCCGCGTGCGCCTGCGCAGCATCGTCCCACCGGCCGTAGACCAGCGCCTTCGCAATCAGCCGCTGCTCGGGAGTCTCGGTGCCCGCGTCCCACGCGTCCATGGCCGCGCGCGCCTCGGCGTACCACGGCTCGTGCGCGCGCTGTTCGAGGATGGCGACGTACTCCTCCGGCGTCGGCGGGATGCCGACCGCGCGGCAACTCGGCGTGATCAGCGCGAGCTTGCGGATCCGGTCGGGGTGGGCGGCGGCGTACAGCAGGGCCAGACTGGTGCCGGCCGAGTGCGAGAGGACGTCCATCGTCTCGAGGCCGAGATGTTCACGCAGCGCCTCGACATCGCCGACGATCTGGTCGACGCGCCGGTGGGGCAAGTCGAGTACGACGAGTTCGCGGTGCGCGTCCAGGCCGGCCAGGTTGCCGAGGTACCGCGGCTTCTGCAGCGGCCCGCCGGGCAGGACGACGACGGGTTCAGTGGGCGCGCCGAGAACCGTGGCGTTGAGTTCTGACCCGTCATACGTCGTGAAGGTAGGCATGCGTTCAGGTTATGGTGCCGGGGTGAGGAGGGGCGCAGGCGGGACGGTCGGGTCGACCCGATCACTGCGGGGTAACCCCGTGGTCATCACAGGTAGTAACGCTTCGCATCGCACGCCACGTCGCTGCGCTCCATGCAGTTGTCGGCGCGCCAGGCAGGTGAGGGCCGCCTCGCCCCTTCTCTCATGATCAGCTCGGCGGAGATCGTTGCCGCGCTGACGTCCGGGCCGTGGCACGAGGCGCCGATGCGCACGCGGGTCACCCTGCGGGCCGGTGTCCTGCTCGAACCGCCCTGGGTCGGCCAGCTCGTGCCGGCCGTACTGCGCGCCTTTCCGTCGCCGCCGCGGGCGGCCGAGTTGGCGGCGTTCCTGGCGCGGTGGCGACCGGTCGCCGACCTGCCCGACCTGGCCGCCCTGGCCCGGCTGCTCGACGTGGACGACGGCGAGCTGGCCTGGTTCGCCGATCTGCAGTCCTGGGAGCGACGGGCGGCGACACCCTTGCGGCACTACCGCTGGTGGACCATGCCCAAGCGCGGCGGGGTGCGTCTGGTGGCCGCACCGAAGCCCCGGTTGAAGGAGATCCAACGTCGCCTGCTGCGTCACGTCATCGCCCCGATCACCACCCACCCGGCCGCGCACGGCTGCCTTCCTGGGCGGTCGGTGCGCTCGGCGCTACAGCCGCACGTGGCATCGACCGTGGTGGTGCGCGCCGACCTCGAGTCGTTCTTCGCCTCGATCGCCGCCGCCCGCGTGGCCGGGGTGCTGCGCTGGGCCGGGCTGTCCGCTGAGGTCGCCCGTACCGTCACGGGCTTGTGCACCACGGTCGTCCCGTTCGAGGTGTGGCGCTCGGTGCCCCGGCCGGCCGATCGCGACGCGCACTTCCGTCTGGGTCGGCATCTGGCGACCCCGCACCTGCCCGTGGGGGCGCCGACCTCGCCGGCGCTGGCCAACCTCGTGGCCTTCGCCCTCGACCGTCGGCTCAGCGGGCTGGCCGCCGCGTTCGAGGGCCGCTACACCCGCTACGTCGACGACTTGATCTTCAGCGGCGGGCCGTCGTTTCGCGCCGGACGGGCGCGCTTCGTGGGCACCCTGGGCGAGATCGTGGCCGACGAGGGATTTCGACTCGTGCCGGCCAAGACCGTGGTGCTCGGCGCGGCCGGACGCCAGCAACTGCTCGGTGCCGTGGTGAACGACCATCCGACCCTGCCGCGGCGGGAGCGGGACAACCTGCGGGCGCTGCTGCACAACTGCGCCGTGTACGGGCCGGCGTCGCAGGCGCGCGGCCGGCTCGACTTCGGTCAGCACCTGCTCGGCCGAATCGCGGCCGTGGCCGCCCTCGACCCGCCGCTCGGCATCCGGTTGCGCGATCAGTTCAACGCGATCGACTGGACGGTGTGACCGTTACCAACGCCCGCGGCGTTGGCGCGTTCGGCCGGCCCAGCGGCCGTGGTGCCAGCCGCCGAGGCCGAGGATCGGAAACACCACGAAGAACAGCACGCCGGCAACGATGGCGAGCGGTATCGCCACCATGATCACGACGGCGGCCACGACGAGCATCGCGATGCGGACGAGGACGCCCTGGCCGGCGAAGCTGTGCAGCGCGCGATCGGCCACTGGCCGTCCGGCGGGCCCGCGCCAGGACGCCGACGCGGCCACTGCCGGGAACGGGTGCGGCGCGGGCAGGTCGACGAACAGCTCGTCGAGGCCTTCGCGGGTGCGGGCCACGCTCGCCTGCGCGACCCGCTGGCCGTACTCCTCGGCGTCGAGCCGCCCGGCATTCAGGTGCTGGTCGAGCGCCTTGATCGCGGCATCACGCTCGTCGTTGCCGATGCGGAGGTTGGTGGACGGCGCAGTCATGTCATCCATAGTGCGCCCCGCCCCGTCGCCCTGCCCAGTGCGATTTGTCAGCTGCCTACTCATCCTCACCTTGCAGCTGAGCGTCCAGATCGGCCTGGCGTTGCTTGCGCGCCTCGACCCGCTGTTCGAGCACGGCGGCGAACGCCTGCCGCGGCCGGGCCAGCAACACGAACGACAACGGCACGGACAGGGCGAGCGCGATGATCGCGCCCAGGAACCCCTTGACGCCCACCAGCCAGAGCAGCCCGAACAGCACGAAGAACAGCCCGAACCGCAACAGGGTGTAGAGCCACATCGCCCCCATGGAGCGGCGGAACGTCGGTTGCTCGGTCATGTCTCCTCCGGTTTTGGTCACCCGCCGTCATATATCCGGCCGGGTGACCAAAAGCGTGTCAGGCGGGCATCGGTTGCGGCGTCGCGCGGCGGTGCGCCAGCGATACCGGGCCGTCGTATTCGCGCAGGGTCTCGTAGCGGGTGTTGCGCTCGACCGGGCGGAACCCGGCGTCGCGGATCAGGTCGAGCAGGTCGTCGCGGGTCAGCTTGTCCGGCGTGCCGTAGCCGTCGGCGTCGTGGGTGATCTTGTACTCGACGACGCTGCCGTCCATGTCGTCGGCGCCGTAGTTGAGCGCGAGCTGCGACGTCGACAGGCCGTGCATCACCCAGAACACCTTGACGTGGTCGAAGTTGTCCAACATCAGCCGAGACACCGCGAAGGTGCGCAGCACGTCGGCCGGCTGGGCCATCGGCAGGTGCGAGAGCCGGTTGTTGTCGTTGTGGAACCGCAGCGGGATGAAGACGGCGAAGCCCCCCGTCTCGTCCTGCAGCTCGCGCAGCCGCATGACGTGGTCGACTCGGTGCCGGGGCTCCTCGATGTGCCCGTAGAGCATGGTGGCCGGTGTCCGCAGCCCCTTCTGGTGCGCGAGGCGGTGGATGCGCGACCAGTCCTCCCAGTGCGTCTTGTGGTCGACGATCTGCTTGCGGACGTCCCAGTCGAAGATCTCGGCGCCGCCGCCGGTGAGTGACTCCAGCCCGGCGTCGATCAGCTCGTCGAGGATGGCGTCGGCGGAGAGGCCGCTGATCTGCTCGAACCAGTGCACCTCGGTGGCGGTGAAGGCCTTGAGCGCGACGTCGGGCAGCGCTTGTTTGAGTTCGCGGAGCACCCGCGGGTAGTACTTCCACGGCAGGGTGGGGTGCAGGCCGTTGACGATGTGCAGCTCGGTGAGGCCGTCGTCCTTCATGGCCAGCGCCTTCTCGACCGCCTCCTCGACGCGCATCGTGTAGGCGTCGGCCTGGCCGGGCTTGCGCTCGAACGAGCAGTACGCGCACGACGCCGAGCAGACGTTGGTCAGGTTCAGGTGCCGGTTGACGTTGAAGAAGGTGGTGTCGCCGTTCTTGGCGGTACGGGCTTGGTGAGCGAGGCGACCCAGCCACGCCAAGTCGCCGGATTCGTAGAGGTCGACCCCGTCGTCGTAGGACAGCCGTTCGCCGGATTCGATCTTGTCGGTCAGCTCGGCCTTGCGGTGTTCGGTCAACGGCATGGCTTCGAGGGTACGTCGCGTCCGTTGTGGCTCCGCTTTTGGCCGCCCAGGCTCGTATGTGATGCCGGGCGGCCAAAACCGGGGGGATGGCCGGCGACCCCGGGCGCGCACCCCGGGCACCCTGGACGGCATGTACGTGCCCGCGCATTTCGTTGCGTCCGACGCCGACGTTGCCGCCCTGCTGGACGGTTCGCACGTGGTCGACCTGATCTCGCCCACCGCCGACGGCCTGGTCGCCACCCCGCTGCCCATGCTGTTCGAGGGCACCTCACTGGTCGGGCACGTGGCCCGCAACAACCCGCACTGGCGGGACGCCGTCGCCGGCGAGTCGCTGGTCATCGCCCGCGGGCCCGACGCGTACGTGTCGCCGTCCTGGTACGCGACCAAACGCGAGCACGGCCGGGTCGTGCCGACCTGGAACTACCTGACCGCCCACGTCTACGGCGAACTGGTCGTGCACGACGACGTCGAATGGCTGCGCGCGCTCGTCACGCGGCTGACCGAACGGCACGAGCTCACCCGTCCGCGGCCGTGGTCGGTCAGCGACGCCCCGGCGGCGTTCATCGAAGGGCAGCTGCGGGCGATCGTCGGCGTCGAGCTGCGCATCACCCGCCTCGAGGCGAAAGCCAAGCTCAGCCAGAACCGCGTGGAGGCCGACCGCGCGGGCGTCATCGCCGGGCTGGACGGCCACCCGATCGCCGGCCTCATGCGCGAACGCTGACATCCCCGGATCCTGATACCCGTCGCGCGTCATAGCAGCCCATGGGTATCAAGATCGCGGGAAATTGGGGCCCATAACAGTTGACGACGTTAACGTAACGCCGTTATGTTAACGCGGTTCTCTCAAGCCTCTCACCTCCCGGGAGGGCCGGCCATGCTCGCTCGACTCGCCAACCTCGGCATCCGCCATCCGCGCCGAATCCTCGCCCTCGCCGCACTCGCGCTCGTCGCCGCCGCCGTGTTCGGCGGCCAGGTCCAGAAGCACCTCGCCGCCGGCGGGTTCTCCGATCCGGGCGCGGCGTCGAGCAAGGCGAACGACCTGCTCGCCGACCGCTTCCACGCCGGTGACCCCAACCTCGTCCTGCAGGTGGACGCCCCGGGCGGTGTCGACAGCCCCGCCGCCCGCACCGAGGGGGCCCGACTCGTCACAGCGCTGCGCACCGAGCGCTACGCCAGCCAGATCACCTCGTACTGGACCGCCACCGCCGACGCCGCCACGACGCTGCGCAGCGACGACCGGCGCAGCGCCCTGATCGTGGCCCGGGTCGCCGGCGACGACGACCAGTCGCCCAAGCGCGCGGCCGCCATCGTCGACCGGCTCACCGAGAACGAGACGCCCGGCGTCAAGGTCACCGCGGGCGGCATCGCCATGGCCTACCACCAGGTCACCAACCAGGTCACCGAAGACCTCAAGATCGCCGAGGCGGTCGCCGTACCGCTGACGGTCATCGTGCTGATCTGGGTGTTCGGCAGCTTCATCGCGGCGCTGCTGCCGCTGGCCGTCGGCATCTTCTCGATCGTCGGGACGCTGGCCGTGCTGCGCGCCATCTCACTCGTCACGCACGTCTCGATCTACGGGATGAACCTGACCACCGCGCTCGGCCTGGCCCTGGCCATCGACTACAGCCTGTTCATCGTCAGCCGGTTCCGCGAGGAGATCGCCGGCGGCGCCGGCCGCGACGAAGCCGTGCGCAAGACGATGCAGACGGCCGGGCGCACCGTGCTGTTCTCGGCGCTCACCGTTGCCCTGTCGCTGGCCGCACTGCTCGTGTTCCCGGTGTACTTCCTGCGCTCGTTCGCCTACGCCGGCATCGCCGTGGTCGCGCTCGCCGCGCTCGCCGCGCTGGTGATCCTGCCGGCGCTGCTCGCCGTGCTCGGCGGACGCGTCAACTCACTCGACCTGCGCGTGCCGGTCCGGCGCTGGCTGCGCCGGCCACCGCCGCAACCCGTGGCCGTCGAGCAGAGCTTCTGGTACCGGCTCGCGTCGGCGGTCATGCGTCGCGCGCTGCCGATCGGGCTGGCCGTCGTCGCGCTGCTGCTGGTGTTGGGTGCGCCGTTCCTGGGCGTCAAGTTCGGTTACCCGGACGACCGGGTGCTGCCCAAGTCGGCGTCCACGCACCAGGTCGGCGACGCGATCCGCGACCGGTTCAGCGCCAACGCCGGCGGGCCGGTCACGATCGTCGCGCCCGACACGTCGCAGGCCCCGGACGCGGTGGCGCGGTACGCGAGCGCCGTCTCCCGGGCCCCGGGCGTGACCAGCGTCGCCTCCTCGGCCGGGACGTTCGCCGGCGGCAACCGGGTCGGGGCGGGCAACCCGTCGATGAGTGCCGGCCGCGCCACCTACCTCGTCGCGAGCACCACGGCCGACCCCATGTCGCCGGCCGGCAAGCGCGTGCTCGCCGCGGTGCGGGCGGCGCCGGCGCCCTGGCCGGTGCAGTACACCGGGATCGCGGCCGAGAACGCCGACAGCCTGAACTCCCTGGGCGCCAAGTTGCCGCTCGCGATCGCGCTGATCGCGCTGGCCACGTTCGTGCTGCTCTTCCTGTTCACCGGCAGCATCGTCCTGCCGTTGAAGGCTCTGGTGCTGAACACGCTGTCGCTCACGGCAACGTTCGGCGCGATGGTGTGGATCTTCCAGGACGGCCACTTCGCCGGCATCTACGACACCACGATCACCGGCTTCCTCGTGCCGACCATGCCGATCCTGATGTTCTGCCTGTCGTTCGGCATGTCCATGGACTACGAGGTCTTCCTGCTGTCGCGCATCCGCGAGGAGTGGCTGGCGTCCGGCGACAACACCCGCTCCGTGGCCGTCGGGCTGGGCCGAACCGGGCGCATCGTCACCGCGGCCGCGCTGCTCATGGCGATCGTCTTCGCGGCGCTCGCCACCGGGAAGGTGTCGTTCATGCAGCTGTTCGGCACCGGCTTGACGCTCGCGGTGTTGATGGACGCCACGCTCGTGCGGGGCGTGCTGGTGCCGGCGTTCATGCGCCTGGCCGGCCGGGCGAACTGGTGGGCGCCAGGCCCGTTGGCTCGATGGCACCAGCGATTCGGGTTGTCCGAGGCGCCCGATGCCCGCAAGGAGATGGTGGGGGCGTGACGCAGCCTCGGCGCCGTCGCGCCCCACGGGGCTCGGGGGATCAGCTGCGTGGCGAGATCATCGCCGCCGCCCGCGACGTCCTGGCGCAGCACGGCAGCGCCGACGCCGTCTCGATCCGGGCGGTGGCCGCGCACGCCGGCGTAACGCCGCCGTCGATCTACCTGCACTTCGCCGACAAGGACGCGCTGCTCGACGCCGTGGCGGCCGACCTCTTCGCGCACATCGGGGAAGCGATGCGGGTCGCCGCCGAGGGAGTCGAGCATCCACTGGAACGACTGCGCCGGCAGGGACTCGCCTGCGTGCGCTTCGCCCGCGAGAACGCCGAGGTGTACCGGCTGGCGATGATGAGCATGCGCACCGAGGCCGGCGACGCCGACGAGGTGATCGGGACGTCGGCGTTCCAGCAGATCAGCGCGACGATCCGCGACTGCATGGACGCCGGCATCTTCGCCGAGGGCGATCCGCTGCCGATCGCGCTCGAGCTGTGGGCCGCGGCGCACGGCATCGCGTCCCTGCTCATCGCCAAGCCGTACCTGCCCTGGGGCGAGCCCGAGCTCGTCGCCGAACGCGTGCTGCGGGCCGCGGCGCTCGGCCATGCCGTCGCCGACCTGATCGGCGACCCCGACGTCGAAAAGGCCACCGCCTGGCTCAAGGGTCAGCCGGCCGGCTGAACGCGCCCTTCGAACTTCGTCGACAGCACCACCGTGGTGCGCGTCCGGGCGACACCCCTGATGGCGTTGAGCGTTCCGATCATCCGTTCCAGGGCGCCGACATCGGCCACGCGCACCTTCACCACGTAGGACTCCTCGCCGGCGACGAACCAGCAGTCCTCGATCTCGGGGACGTCGACCAGCGCCCGCGAGAGGGCGTCCGCGTCGGATTCGTCGCCGAGGAAGAGCCCGATCAACGCGCTCATCGAGTAGCCGAGGGATTCGGGTGCCACGGTGGCGTGGTAGCCGGTGATGACGCCGGCCGCCTCGAGCTTGCCCACCCGTTCGTGCACGGCCGGCGCGGAGAGCCCGACCACGCGGGCCAGTTCGGCGAAGGTCGCGCGGGCGTTGGCCCGCAGGGCGTCGAGCAGTTTTCGATCAACGGCGTCCACGCCGGAAAGTCGACCGGACCGCACCGTTCGCGTCAAGTTCGCTCACCGGATGGCTGCAGGTCGGCAAGCGACTGCTCGGGCGTCATGCTCATTCCGGCGCTCCAGGCGGCGGTGAACGCCGGCTCGCCCAGGGCAATGCGCATCTCGGCCAGCAACCGATCGTGCCCGGACGCCGCCCGCGGCGGGCGCGGAACGCCAGCCTGCTCCCGCAGATCCTCGGCCAGGGCAAGCATTCGGACGGCGCGCTCCGGCTGCGCCCCGAACAGCTCTGCTGCCCCCTCCAGCGCGTCGGCGTCCAACGCCGGGTCGCCGCTGTTCTCGGCCAGGCTGCGCCGATAGAAACCGAGCGCGCTCCCGGCGTCGCCTCGAGCCCACGCGGTGCGGCCGAGACCGTTCAGGGCCTGCACTATGCCCGACGTATAGCCCATCGCGCGAAACAGCTCCAGGCCCTCCTGATAGGACGCGACGGCCGCCGCGTGGTTGCCCCGCGCCCGTTCGACGTCGCCGAGCGACACCAGCGTGTAGGGCACCCCGAAGCCGCTGTTGACGCGCCGCGCCGTGGCGAGCGCCTGCCCCTCGACGCGGGCCGCCTCGTCGAAGTCTCCCAGTTCGTAGGCGACGATGCCGAGGTTGTGGGTCAGGGCGGTCAGCGTGTCCGACTCGCCGATCTGCGGACCGAGGTCGAGGGCTGCGCGGTACCGGTCCCGCGCCGCCGCGTAGTCCCCGCTCAGCCGGGCGACCGTACCGGCCCACAGCAGCAGCTCGGCCCGCAGCAACGGGGCCGGCGGCGACGCGGCCTCATCGACGAGTGCGACGACGGCCGACATCCAGCCGCTGCCCTCGGCGAGGCGCCCACTGCCCGACCAGAACCGCCATAGCTCCCGGGCGAACTCGATGGAGCGCCCGACGTCGCCCGACTCGATCACCCAGCCGACCGCCGCCTGCAAGTTGGCATCGTCGGGATCCAGCCGCTGCTTCCACTCCAGCTCGCGCGGGCCGATCAGCTCCGCGCTCCGGGCGAGGCCGTAGAAGTATTCGCTGTGCGCTCGCCGGGCTTCTGTCGCACCGTCCTCGTCGACGAGCCGCTCGCCGGCGAACTCGCGGACGGTCTCCAGCATCCGGAACCGGGTCGGGGCCGAACCGGGCTCGGGCACCAGCAGGCTGGTATCGACGAGGGCGGCGAGATCCGCCAACGTCGCGCCGGCGACCGCTGTTGCAGCGTCCTCCGTGCATCCGCCGACAAACACAGCCAGGCTGCGGAACATCCGCTGTTCGCGCTCGGACAGCAGGTCGTAGCTCCACCGCAACGCTGCGCGCAGCGTCTGGTGACGAGCCGGCTGATCACGGGGGCCGGCCTCGAGCAGAGCCAATCGCTGTTCGAGTCGAGCGAGCAGCTCGGCCGGCGAGAGCACCCGCAGCCACGGGGCGGCCAGCTCGATCGCCAGCGGCAGGCCGTCCAGACGTCGGCAGATCGCAGCGACGATCTCCGCATTGTCGGGCGTTACCGCGAAGTCTGGCGTGGCGGTCCTCGCCCGCTGCTCGAAGATCGTCACGGCGGGCAGCCGCGCGAGCTCCCCCACGGTCCCGTCCGGTACGGGGAGCACCGGCACCGGGAACTGATGCTCACCGGCAAGCCGTAGTGGCGCGCGACTGGTGACGAGAACCCGCGCCTGGGGGCACTGCGCCAGCAACTCGGCCACAAGCGAGGCGGCATCGAGCACGTGCTCGAAGTTGTCCAGGACGACGAGCGCCCGCCTAGGCCGTAGGTGGTCGAGCACGGCGCGAGTCGCCGTGCGGCCGGGACGTTCCGGCCGGCCCAGCGCCCGGGCGAGGGCGTCGACGACCTGCGCCGGATCCAGCACCTCGGCGAGCGGCACGAACACGACATCGTCGGGGATCCGGGTGGCGACCCGGTCCGCGACGGCCAAGGACAAGCGCGTCTTGCCGACCCCGCCCGGGCCGATCAGGGTCACCAGCCGAACCGACGGGGCCAGCAGCAGGTCGGCGACGGCGTCCAACTCCGCAGCGCGTCCCACGAAGGGCGTCGCCGGTACCGGCAGCGCGCGAGCGGCTCCTCGCGCCGGGCCACGACCGGCCGCCGTCAGCTGCTCGCGCTCGGCAGCGGACAGGGCGAGTGCCTCGGCCAGCCGGTCGACGGTGTGACGCTGCGGACGACGCCGCTCGCCGCGTTCGAGCAGACCGACGGCATCCGTGCTGAGGCCGGCCCGCTCGGCCAGCTCGTCCTGGGTCAGGCCGGCGCGCGCGCGATAGGTGCGCAGCAGGTCACCGAAGATCACCCGCTCCATCCCTCGACGGTATCGCGCGATTTGTCAGGGCGGTTGTCGGTGTTGCGCGGCACCGTCACGGACCAGTGTCGGGGCCATGATCGCTCGAGTAGCTACCTGGCAGCCGATGCCCACCGACGACCGCAGTGCCCTGATCGACGCCGTGAGGGACGTGCCCGGGGTCGTCGCCGGATATCACCTGATCGACCCGGCCACGGGCGACGGCCTGTCCGTCTCGATCTACGAGGACGAGCAGGCGCTGGCGGCCACGAAGGCGGCCATCGAGGCGCGCGCCGCGCAGATCGGCTGGCACGACGAGCCCCGCCCCGCCCCGGCCGTCGTCACGATCTACGACGTCATTCGGAGCACCTGATCATGCCGGCTCTAGTCGCCATCCTGAGATGCCCGCGATGAACGACATCTTGTGCGTGCCGTGCTCAAGGAGCATCCCGGCGAGAGGCGCCGAGCTCGCCGGTCCAGCGGCTGAGCAGGTCGTGCTTCACGCCGAGGACGTCGAGCACCTTGCCGGCGACGAAATCGACGAGCTGCTGCACGCTCGTCGGAGCGCCGTAGAAGCCCGGGCTCGCCGGCAGGACGACCGCTCCGGCGTCGTGCAGAGTCAGCATGTGCTGCAGGGTTGATCGCGGGTAGGGCGCCTCGCGGGGGACGACGACCAGTGGGCGCCGCTCCTTGAGCGTGACGTCGGCGGCCCGTTGCAGCAGGTCCTTCGACAGCCCGATCGCGATGCCGGCGAGCGACGCCGTGGACGCCGGCACGACCACCATGCCTCTCGTGGGGTAGGAGCCCGACGCCGGGCCGGCCCCCAGATCGCCGGCCGGCCAGTAGGCGACATCGCCGCCGTCTCGACCCAGCCACGACGTCAGGTCGTCGCGCCAGTGGGCGTCCCGGAACGACAGGCCCGTCTCGTCCAGCAGGGTGAGCCGCGCCGCCCGCGACACGACCAGGTCGACCGCCTCGCCCGCGTCCAGCAGCCCGGTGAGCACCGCCCGCGCGTACGGCGTTCCGGACGCCCCGGACACGCCCACCACCCACGGCTGCCTCATGCGCCGAGCCCGTGCGTCACGAGATCGGCCAGGGTGAACGCGAACAGCCCGATGCCGATCACGCCGTTCGCGGTGAAGAAGGCGCGATTCACCCGGGACAGGTCGTTGGCCCGCACGATGCCGTGCTCGTACATCAGCACCAGCGCGGTGAGCCCCAGGCCCAGCCACCACAACCAGCCCAGGCCCGCCGCGGCGCCGAACCACGCGAACGCGCCGAACGTGGCGACGTGCACGACCGTCGATGCGCGCAGGGCGGCCGGGATGCCGAACCGAGCCGGGAAGGACCGCGACCCGATGCGCCGGTCGACCTCGGCGTCCTGGCAGGAGTAGATGAGGTCGAAGCCGCCGATCCAGGTGCCGACGGCGAGGCCGAGCGCGAACGAGATCCAACTGAAGTGCCCGGTGACGCCCAGCCACGCCCCGATCGGGGCCACCATCTGCGCCAGCGCGAGCAGTACCTGCGGGAAGTCGGTGAACCGCTTGCCGTAGGAGTAGAGGACGAGCAGGGCCACGGCGGCCGGCGCCAGCGCCAGGCACATCCACGACAGGGCGGCCGCCGTCCCGAGGAAGACCGCCAGCGCGACGACCGTGCCGATCCACGCCGAGCGCAGTGTCATGGCGCCGGTGACCAGCTCCCGCTTGGCCGTACGCGGGTTCAGCGCGTCGAACTCGCGGTCGAGGATGCGGTTGGCGCTCATCGCCACCGTCCGCGCCGACACCATCGCCACCGTGATCAGCAGCAGGTCGACCCAGTGCACCGACCGCGTCTCGCGCCACATCGCTGTCAACGCCGCGATGTAGGCGAACGGCAGGGCGAACACCGAGTGCTCGATCATCACCAGCCGCAAGAACGCGCGGACGCCCGTCCGCGGTTCGTCAGCGAGCTGGTCCACCACCCTGGAAGCCTAGCGATCGGGCAACTCTCGGCGTCGTGGTGATGCCGAGCCTTCTTGATCAAGAGGGAGAAGTGGCTGCTATAGCGACCACTTCTCCCTCTTGATCATGAAGGGTGACAGTGGATATCCACAGGCTGCAGGCAAGCAGCGGCGCGGACGACGCCGAGTCGGTCAGGCTGATCCGATGTCCACTGAGTTGCCCCGGGTGCTCACCGCCCGGGTCGCCCGCCAGCTGGGGCTGTCTCGGGCCGCGGTTCGCAACGGGATGGCTCGGCGCGGCTGGCAACCCCTCATTCGCGGCGTGGTCCTTACCGTCCCGGGCGAGCCGACCCGCGCGGATTGGGCGCTCGCCGGCCTCGCGATCGCCGGGCCGGGCAGTGCTGTGAGCGGCTGGGATGCGGTGCGCTTGCTCGGTCGAGGCGTCGCGCCCCGGAAACCAGCCAGCGACGACGTACTGGTGCTTACCCCACGGGGTCTGAATCGCCGAATCGGTCAGGTGCGAATCAGGCCCACCGGCCGACGATTCACTACCTGGCGCACCTCGGCGAACGATCCGGCGCTGCCCCTGATCGAGGTCGCCGCGGCGGCCCGTGCGGTTGCCGACACCGCCCTGGACGAGTGTTGGCTCAACCCGGTGCGAGCGATGGTGGCGGCGGCGGTCCAACACGACCTGTGCAGCGTCGACGACTTGATCGCCGAGCTAGCCGCCGCGCCCCGCAACGGCAGCGGGCTCCTGCGCCGAGCTCTCGGTGAGATCGCCGATGGCGCGAGGTCGGCGGCCGAGGCCGAAGCGTTGACCTACCTGCGGCGGGCCGACGTGCCGCCGTTCGAGCTGAACGCCCCGATCACCGACACCACCGGCCACGTGATCGCAATCGCCGACGTGCTCTGGCCACGCCTGCGGGCAATGGTCGAGATCGACAGCCGCGAATTCCATTTCAACGCCGCCGATTGGCAGGCCACGATGCGCCGACACAACAAGGTCGCGCGGCTCGGCTACGCCCTCACGCACTACCCGCCATCGGCAATCGGCCCCGGATGGACCGACGAAGTCGAGACGTGGCTACACGCGCGGGCCGCCGAGTTGGGTATCCCGTACCGCTGACCAACCCTCCCTGACGTCAACTCCCATGATCAAGAGGGGAAAGTGGCTGCTATAGCGACCACTTTCCCCTCTTGATCATGAAATCTGTCCCGCCGCCCGGAGTCAGCCCACCGTGAATGCGAACGGGATCGCCGCGACCTCGTCGACGAGCCCGGTCGTCCCCGCGCTGCCGAACGGGTTGAGCGTGTCGACGTACAACGCGCCCCGCTCGACCGACCCGCGCGCCGCGGTCGGCGTCAGGTGCAGAGTCACCGTGGCGTGCCCGCCGGCCGGGATGGTGATCGGCGTGGCCGCCGCGGCGCCCGCGTCGACCGTGGACAGCAGCGCGTCGCCGGTGCTCGACGTGTAGTCGCCGAAGAACGCCGCCGCCTCGACCGTCGCCCGGAAGTCGACGCTGCCCGCCGGCGAACCGTCCGGCGGCGTCAACCCGTGCAGCGTCGGGAACGCCGCCCACATCGACGAGCCGACCTCGTTCGCGCTGTGCGAGGCCGAGGAACCGGTCCCGGGCGGCGCTTCGATGTCGGGGTTCTGCGGCGAGTTGATCGCGGTCGGCGAGTCGAGCGGCATGAAGTCGAAGTCGATCGGATCCGACGCGGACGCCCCCACGGTGAGGCGCGACGCCTGGGTCGGCACCAGCCACGACGGCAGGACGTCGGCGTCGTCGGACGGCAGCGGCAAGGCGCTGTGCGCCGTGTACGGATCACCGGCGACCTTGCCGCCGACGGCCACCAACGAATAGGTCGCCGAGCTCGCCGACCGCGGGTCGATGAAGTAGCTCTGCGGCTGCGGGCTGGTGTTGTAGATCGTGACCGTGGCATCGGACGTACCCGAAACCCGGGCGTGCCGGCTGTTCGGCACCCCGTGCGCCTCGACGTGCGCCCCGTTCAGGGCCACCGAGCCGCTGAACGGCAGCGGCAAGGCGTCGCCGCTCACCGGATTGAGCAGCTCGAGCGTCAACTGGTAGACGCCCGGCACCGGGTTGGCGTGCACGATCTGCAAGCCGCTGTCGGTCACCGTCGCCGCGCCGGACAGGTGCTGGTTGAGGTCGTTGGCCACCGGCTCGCCGCTCGGGTCGGACAGGTGGGCCACCACCGCCTTGCCGCTCAGGTCCAGGTTGACGTCCAGGTCGCGCGCCCCGGCCGGCACCTTGAACAGGTACGTGTTCGTCTGCGCCGGCGAGAACGACCGCCCGTTGCCGATCGCGAACGTCCCCGAGAACCGCGCCGGGTGGTCGAACCGCACCGACTGCACCGTCCGGGTGATCACCGGCACCGTGGTGGCCTGGCCGAACCGGCCGGTGAGAACGAGCGAGTCGGCGGTGGCCTCGTTGGACGGGGCGGTCGTGCGCACGGTCACGGTGCGCGAGGCGCCCTGCGGCAGGGTGAACGACGACGGCGAAACCGTGCCGGCCGAACTGGCTCGGTAGTCGGTGGTGCGCAGGGTCACCGGACCCGGGTACTTGAGGGTGTCGAGCTGGAAGATGATCGCCGTCCAGGTACCCGGCGCGGCCTGGTGCACGTCGATCTGGCCGACATTGCTCGGGCCTTGCGGTATCGCGTAGGCCGCGAACGCGCCGTGCGGGTCGAGCAGGCTGAACCGCGCCCGTGCGCCGGCGGGGCCAGGCCAGGACAGCGACGCGAGCAACCGATCGGTGCCGACCGGGACCTTGAACGTCACCAGCGTGTAGTCGCACAGCCGACCGATCGAATCGATGAAGGTCTTGGACGTGTCGACCGAGACGGTCTGGCTGGTCTGCCCGATCACCTGGTTGACCTTGCGGACCGCGGCCTCCACGCGCTGGGTGCCCGCGCCGGAATTGCGCACCGTGATCTTGTGCGTGACGGTGCTGCCCGGTTCGGCCGTGGCGGACAGCTGCGTGTCGCTCGTCGTGAGCGCCGAACCGGTCGCCGGTCCGCCGTCGATGCTCTGGGCGACCTGCACGGCCCGGTAGCTGTTGATCAGCCCGCCGCCCTGCTCCTCGCTCGGCAGGCCGAGGTCGTCGGCCGACTCGTCGACGATCGCCTGCACCTGGGCCGGTGACGGCGAGGCGCCGTGGTGGGCCTGCCGGTAGGCCTGGATGATCAGCGCGGCCTCGCCGGAGATGAACGGCGTCGACTCGCTGGTGCCGCCGAACACCTGCATGTTCGTGGGCTGGCTCTTGTCGTCGACGCAGCCGCTGTACTGCGGATCGCCGCTGGCGTTCTTCTTGTCCGAGCACAGCGACCAGCCGAGGTCGCCGGGGGCCAATGCGTCCATGACCTTGTTGGTCTGCGAAATGCCGGCGCCGGACAGGCCGGACACCTGGTTGCTCGTCCAATGCCCGTTGCTGAGCCCGAACCCGTATGCCCCCTGCTGCGCGTACACGCGCTCGGACGTCGAGCCACCCGCCCCGATCACCCACGGGTCGGACCCGGCCGTTCCGTACGTGTTGCCGATGCCGGCATCGCCCGTGTCGCCGACCACCGTCACGCCGGCATCGACCGCGTCGTGGTTGAAGATGCTGACCGGGTCGTTCGCGGTGTCGGGGTAGGGGTTAGAGCCGAACGACTCGTTGATGACGTCGACGTGCGCGACGTTCACCGCGTAGTCGATGGCCTGGATGATCGTCGACGTCGGCGCGGTGAGCAGCGCGTTGCCGAAGATCTTCAGCGCGACGACCGACACACCCGGGGCGAAGCCTTCGATGCGGATGTTGCAGCCGGCCGGCAGCGGGTGCGCGGGGTTCATGAACGTCGAGATGTCATAGACGTGGCGGCCCTGCGCGGCGATCGAGCCGGCGTCACCGAACGCCTCGGCGCCGTTGGAGTCGGCATTGATGCCGTCGCCGGTGAAGTCCTGGTAGTCGGTGATGACGTGCGAGCCGTCGGCCCGGATGAAGTCGGGCTGGTCGACGTCCAGGCCGTCGGCGATGAAGGCGACCTTGACGCCCTTGCCGTCGAAGCCGAGTGAGCGGGCGGTCTGCGCGTGCGGGTCGTCCGACGCGGTGTGCGTCAGCCCCAACGCCTCGGGTTCGAGCTGTGGCTTCGCCGGATCGGTGGGGCACAGCCCGGCCGTGCTGGCCGCAGTCGGGGCGGCCGCAGTCGGAGCGGCCGCTGTCGTCGACGCCTTGTCAGCGGAAGTGGACAGCGTCCGGTTGAGGTCAGGGACGACGGCGGCCACGCTCGGGTCGTTGCGCAGATTGACCACGGCGGCAGCCGGCATCGTCGCGGCCAGCGCGTTCAGCGTGCTGTACGCGTGCGTGACCTTGCCGCCGAGCTGGCCGACCTGGCTGCGCACCGGCGCCTGGTCGGCGGTGACCAGCGCCGTGCGCTGCGCCGACTGGCTCTTGCTCGCAGGTGTGCCGGAATGCTGATCTCGCAGCAGCACGATCACGTTCTGCTTGCCGGACGGCGTTTTAGGGGCCGCCGTGGCCCGCGTCGCGCCGGCACCGGCAGCGAGTAGCGAACCCGAGACGAGCAAGACCACGACAGAAGTGCGCTTCACACCAGACCCCCGAATTTGCGCAGACCGCAGGAATGGGCGTAAGCCAATCGCGCCGCGGAACGCACACGCAAGAGCACCGTCCGCAGATGGCTACCTACGTCGGTGCCACTGGCACTGACGCACGGGCGCCAAACGTGCGAACCTGTCGATTGCGGGACATGGTGGCGGCATCGTGTCCGGAGGAGGGACTCACGTGGATGACGAGGGCCGGCGGCTCGCCGACATGAGTGACGACGAGTGGGCCAAACACATCAAACGCCTCGAACGACAGGTCAAGCGCGCCAAGCCGCCGTCCTCGCCCCGACGCGGCTCCTCACTCGGACGCGAGTCCTCACCCGGGCCAGGCTCCTCACCCGGGCGCGGCAAGGTGTTGCTCGGCGTCGGCATCTTCGTGGTGGCGGCCGCCGTCACCGGCGTCGGGCTCTTGCGCCATCACGACGAATCCACGCGAGACGCTGCCGAGCCGCCTGTGCTGTCGCAGTCGGCCGGGGCGGGTGGGCCGTTCGACGGCACCCCCGCGCGCAGTTGGCACACCGCGAACGTCGGTTTGGTGATGCCTGTCGCCAGCCCGGCCGGTCCATACTCGGCCGCGATGGTCAAGGGGGCGCTCGCCCGGGCCCGGGCCTACCTGCTCACGGCGCGCACTGCGCCGGCTGTGCTCGTCCGGCACGATCTGAACGCGCTCGCGTCGCTGGCCGATCCGAAGGCGTCCCATTCGCGGTTGTACCAGACGTTCCTCGCTCCGGGTAACACCCTCGCGGCACCCGTTCGGGTGAGCGGACCGGTCACGTACACCTTCATGTCCGGTGCCACGGACGACGCCGAACACCTCGCCATCACCGGCAACCTCGTCTGGGCGTACGCGTTGAAAGCCACCTATCCGGTGGAGCCGCCCTACCGGATCCTGGTTTGGCACGAGCACATCACGTTGAATTTCTACCTCGACGCCGGGATGGACGGCCCGCAGGCCGCGGTGCATCCGGCGCAGGAGGTCTTGACGACGTACAACATGGACTGCGGCTATGCCAACGCCGCCCTGCTGGGGCTGCCGCGGGTCGACGATCCGGATCGGGTGCCGGAAGCCGGCGACAGCACGAAGGGCGCGTTCAACCCGAGCCAGCCCGTCGACCAACCGGGCCGCGGCTGCACGAAGTAGCGCTACCGCGCGGGCAACGTGGTGATCTGCTGGTCGAAGGCGGCGATCGCGTCGTCGCGACTGAGCCCGAGCGCCCGGGTCGCGACGGCGTAGGCCCGGGCGGCGTCCGCGACGCGGGCGCGCACCTCGGACCTGGGCGTCGGCCGGGTCGGGGCGATCACCGTGCCGTGCCGCACCCGGCTGACGACGACGCCGGCCGCCTCGAGCTCGCGGTAAGCCCGACCGACCGTGCCCGGCGCCAGGCCCAGGTCGGCGGCGAGTTGCCGGATGGTCGGCAACTTCGTCCCGGCGGGCAGCGCCGAGCCCGCGGCCAGCTCGACGATCTGCGCCCGGATCTGCTCGAACGGCGGTACCGGGCTGGCCGGGTCGACCTCGATGTTCATGCCGCGACGACGGCTCGCGCTGTGCGCGTCCGCGGCCGGGTCGGCGCGGTGGCGATCGCGACGCCCACGAACGGGCAGACGAGCAGGCCCAGCGCCGACCACCACGACAGCCACCCGGTGTCGAACCCCCGCCCCCACTCGGCGAGATACGCGATCACGATCGAGGCGAGGTAGCCGCCGATGGCCACTGCGCTGCCGGCCAGGACGTGCAGCGACCGGCTGCGCAGGGCGTCGTCCACCGCGATCAGGTCGCGCGCGCCGGCCGGCTGGGCGCGGTTGAGCACGTGCCGCCCGACCCCCACGATCACCACCCCGGTGGCGAGCAGGGCCAGCGGCCCCCACACGAGTGGCCACTCCGGACCCTCGGTGAGGCCCCGGACCGCCACGCCGAGGACGAGCGCCCACACCCCGATCGGGGTCCACAGGGCCCACGGTCCGAGGTAGTCGCGCGGCCGCCGCGGCACGAGCGATGCGACCCGCCGCCCGTCCGACGTGGGCAGGTTCAGCCGCCACTCGGCGATGATCGCGCCGACGAACCAGCCGGCGAACATCCCCAGCACGCTCCAATCCATGGTGCGGCTGTGCCACCACGCGTACGCCGCGCTGATGACGATGCCGATCACCACGCCGGCCGTGCGCCACCGCCGGGTCGTGGCCAGATAGCGCACGGCCAGGTGCCGGTTCTCGTCGGTCAACGTCACCGCGTGGCGTTGCGCGAACCGCGCCAACCGCTCGACGCTGACCGGCTGGGCGATCAGGATGGCTGCCACCACCAGCACCAGCAACGGCTGGGCCACGATGAAGGTGAGTTGCGGTCCGCTCATGGCAGGAATGTATCAATGTGCTGACACATTGCGCAAGCAGCGGCCAGCGTCATCACCCGATCGGGCAACTCTCGGCCGTCTCAGGCGGCCGAGAGTTGCCCGATCGGGTCAGCCGATGCCGTATTCGCTCCACCGCGCGGCGACCCGAGCCTGCGTCGCGGCGTCCAGGACGCACTCGTCGGGCCAGCCACGGCGGTAGCCCTCCGAGGGCAGCTTGCGGGTCGCGTCCAGCCCGAGCTTGCCGCCGAAGAACTGCTCGTAGGACGAGTGGTCGAGGTGATCGACCGGCCCGACGGTGTGCAGCGCGTCGTGGGCGTAGTCGACGTTGCCGAACGCCCGCCACGCGACCTCGGCGTAGTCGTGCACGTCGCAGTCGGCGTCGACCACGACGATCAGCTTGGACAGCGACATCAACCCCGCGCCCCAGATCGCGTTCATCACCTTCTGCGCGTGTTTGGGGAACCGCTTCTCGATCGAGACGATCACGCAGTTGTGGAAGACGCCCGCCTCGGGCAGGTCGTAGTCGACGATCTCGGGAATGGTCATCCGCAGCAGCGGCAGGAAGATCCGCTCGGTCGCCTTGCCGATCGGGCCGTCCTCCTGCGGTGGGCGTCCGACGATGATCGACTGGTAGATCGCGTCGGCGCGCATCGTCATCGTCTCGACGCGTACGTACGGGAACGGCTCGATCGGCGTGTAGAAGCCGGTGTGGTCACCGAAGGGCCCCTCGGGCAAGCGCTCACCCGGGGTCACCCATCCCTCGAGGACGACCTGCGCGGTGGCCGGCACCTGCAACGGAACGGTCAGGCAATCGACCAGGTCGACGCGCTCGCGGGCCAGGAACCCGGCGAGCAGGTACTCGTCGATATCGGCCGGCAGCGGCGCGGACGCGGCGTAGGTCACCGCCGGCGGGCACCCGAACGCGATCGCGACCGGCAGTGGCTCGCCGCGGCGCTCGGCGACGGCCGCGTGCGATGTGGAGTCCTTGTGGATCTGCCAGTGCAGACTCACCGTTCGCTCGTCCTGCAGCTGCAGCCGGTACATGCCCAGGTTGCGGGCACCGGTCTCGGGATGCTTCGTGTGGGTGAGGCCGAGGTTGAGGAACACGCCGCCGTCGTCCGGCCACGACTTGATCCCCGGCAGGATCGAGAGGTCGACATCGTCGCCCTTGTAGACGATCTCCTGACACGGGGCGGCCGTGACCCGACGCGGCGGTACGGAGCGCAGCTGCGCCGCCTTGCCCAGGGCGTCCTTCAGGCCGCCGATGCCGCGGGGCAGCTCGGGCTTGAGCAGATCGCCGATGCGCTCGCCGATCTCGTCCAGGGTCTGGACGCCCAGGGCCCGGGCCATGCGGCGCTGGGTGCCGAAGACGTTGATGGCCAGCGGCAGGCGTCCCCGGGTCGGGTTCTCGAACAGCAGCGCCGGCCCTTGTTCCTTCAGGACGCGCTGGACGATGCCCGTCACCTCGAGGTACGGATCGACGGGCACGCTCACCCGCGCCAGGTCACCGTCACGGTCGAGCGCGGCAAGGAAGTCCTGAAGATCGGCGAAAGCCACACGATAAGTATCCGGGCAACGCGGATTCTCACTCCGGAGGCCTACCCTGGGGCCATGTTCATCAGGCTCGGCGGCGTCTTCACGCTGATCGCGATCGTCGTGTGGCTGTACGCCATCTTCGATGCGCTGACCGCGCCGGCGGAGCGAATTCGCACCCTGCCCAAGGCGATCTGGCTACTCATCGTGATCCTGCTGCTCGACATCGGCGCGATCGCCTGGTTCATCTGGGGAAGGCCGCGGGCCAAGATCGATGCACCCGTCCGCCAGTCGCCGTTCGGCTGGCAGAGCCACGCCCGACCGCGCGGTGGTACGCGGTCGGTGGCGCCGGACGACGACCCCGAGTTCCTGAAGCGCCTCGACGACGACCTGCGGCGCGACGCCCCCGACGACGACAACCCGCTCGCCTGACCCCCGACGATGCCGCAGGTACTGCTGGTCGAGGACGACGCGGCCATCCGGGTAGCGCTCACCCGATCGCTGCACGACCAGGGCCATGCCGTGAGCAGCACCGCGTCGGGCATGAGCGCGCTCACCGCGGCCGTCGCGCAGAAGCCCGATGTCGTGTTGCTCGATCTGGGATTGCCCGACATCGACGGCGCGGACGTGCTGTCGATGCTGCGCGCGGTGAGCGACGTGCCGGTGATCGTCGCCACCGCCCGCGACGACGAGGCCGAGGTCGTCCGGCTGCTGGATCTGGGCGCCGACGACTACGTCATCAAGCCGTTCACCGGCGCGCAGCTCAACGCTCGCATCCGCGCCGTACTGCGGCGTACGGAACGCGGCGATGGTCTCGGCGGCGAGCAGCCCATCGCGGTCGGCGGCCTGCACATCGACATCCGCAGCCGCGAGGTCACCGTCGACGGTGAGCCGGTAGAGCTGGCCCGCAAGGAGTTCGACCTGCTACTGGCGCTCGCCCGGCGGGCCGGCGAGGTCGTCACCAAGCGCGACCTGCTCGCCGAGGTCTGGCAGCTGGCCTGGGGCGGCTCCGATCGGACCGTCGACGTCCACCTGTCCTGGCTGCGCCGCAAGCTCGGCGAATCGGCCAAGCAACCGCGATACCTGCACAGCGTGCGCGGAGTCGGAGTCCGACTAGTAGCCCCGGAGACACAGCGATGAGCGCGCCGGAGTAACCATGCGCCGACGTATCTTGCTGCTGGTCACGGGGATCACCGTGCTCGTCGTGCTGGCGTTCGCCATCCCGGTGGCGTTCCTCGTTCGCTCGACCGTCGAGCAACGCAGCGAGCGGTCGATCCGTGACGAGGCGGCGGCAATCGCGCACTTCCTCAACGCCGGCGCGCCGACCGACGCGTCCATCGCCACGTACCTGGCCGGGCTGACGCAGACCGCCGATCGCTGCGCGTCGGTGCAGACCCCCGACGGCACACTGCTCGGCAAGGCGGCGCCGCAGGGCGGTGGCATCCAGCCCTTTGTCGCTCCGAGCGGACTGCCCAGCGGAGCGGACGACAACCGCCCCAACGGCCCAGCGGGCGGGCCGGGGTACGACGCGGCGCAGGTGCATCCGGTGCCGGGGGGCAAGGCGGCCGAGCTCTCGGTCAAGGCCAGTGAGGACGGCATGTACCGGATACAGGTGTTCGCGTCCAACAGCGCCTTGCACAGCGGCGAGTCCGGGTGGTACGCGCTGCTCGCGGGCGGCAGCATCGGGCTGCTGCTGATCGGCGTCGTCGGAGGCGAGCTGGTGACCCGGCGCATCGTCCGCCCGCTGACCCACACCGCGCAGACCGCCCACCAGATCTCGGCCGGCGACACGACCGCCCGGGCGCCGACCGATGGTCCGCGCGAGGTCGCGGAGGTCGGCACCGCCCTGAATCGGTTGGCCGATCGCATCGACGAGCTGATCGCCGAGGAGCGCGAGACGGCGGCTGACCTGTCGCACCGGATGCGCACCCCGCTGACCGCGTTGCGTCTGGATGCCGAGGCACTGCGTTCCCCGGACGAGGCCACCCGGATCGGCGGGCACGTCACCGCCCTGGAACGCACGCTCACCGCGGTGATCCACGCGGCGCGCCGCCCGCAGCGGGAGGGACGGATGCCCTCGACCGACGCGACGGCGGTCGTTGCCTCGCGGATCGCGTACTGGTCGGCGCTGACCGACGAGCAGGAGCGTTCGCGATCGGTGCGGCTTCCCGACGGGCCGTTGTTCGTGCGGGCGTCGTCCGAGGACCTCGCCGCAGCCGTCGACGCGCTGGTGGAAAACGTCATCGCGCACACGCCCGAGGGCACTCCGTTCACGGTGTCACTGTCCACTGTGGACGGTGGCGCGTCGGCGTCGCTGGTCGTGTCCGACTCCGGACCCGGGCTGCCCGACGGCGCCGGCGTCCGCGGACGCAGCGACCGGGGCTCGTCCGGGCTCGGGCTCGACATCGCCCGTCGCTGCGCCGAGGCGTCCGGCGGCGCCATGTACGTCGGACACTCACCATCCGGCGGCGCCGCCATCACCCTGGAGCTGCGGGCGCCGTGATCGGCGGCCTGGTTAGAGTGCCGGCCATGCGCCGTGTCCTCCTCGTCCTGACCGCCGTCCTTGTCCTGCTCGGGCTCGGCTCGACCGCCGCGATCGCCGACCCGCCGGCGCCGCCCGGAACACCCACGGCGTCCACGTTCGACGGCACACCGACCGTCGGGCCGCTCTTCTTCGCCGGGCTGAGCGCGCCGCACGGCTGTACCGCGAGCGTCCTCGCCAGCCCGACCCGCGACCTGATCATCACCGCGGCGCACTGCATCGACGGCACCGCCGCCGGAGTGCAGTTCGTCCCCGGCTATGACCGCGGCGCGACGCCCTACGGCGTGTGGACGGTCACGAGCGCCTACGTCGACCCGGCCTGGATCGCCACGCAGGATCCGACCCGCGACTACGCGATCCTGCGGGTGTCCAAGCACGGTCGCACCGGCGTCCAGGACGTGACCGGTGGCTCGCTGCTCGGCGTTGCGCCCCGCGCCGGCGACCGCATCACCGACGTGGCCTACAACGCCGGCATCGACGACCAGCCGATCACGTGCAGCCCGCGGACGTACGTGACCACGGGCTATCCCGCGTTCAACTGCCACGGCTACGTCGGCGGCAGCAGCGGCAGCCCGTGGTTGACCCGTCTGCCCGGCTTGCCGCTCACCGTGGTCCGCGGCGTCATCGGAGGCCTGCATCAGGGCGGCTGCTTCGAGTACACGTCGTACTCGTCCCCGTTCGACGCGGCGGTCTTCCGACTCTTGCTACGAGCTGTGGTCGGTGCCCGCCCGGACGTCGTCCCGCCCGCCGGCAGCGACGGCTGCTAGGACGTGTCTGCTTACTCCCGCGCCCCGCGCAGCAGAGCATGGAGTAAGCAGACACGTCCTAGTCGGACCCCTCCATCTATCGTTGCGCGCGGCGGATCAAGCGGCGATACGAGGAGACATCGATAGTGAGTTCCGAGACGACGAGCTGTCTCCTGCTCGGCCCGCGGGATGACGGCTACGCGGAGGCAGCCGCGTCCCACAACACCGTGTATTCGCATCAGCCGGCGCTCGTTGCGTTGCCCGAGAGCATCGCCGAGGTGGTCGAGGCAGTGGAGCACGCCAACCGGCTCGGACGGCCGATTGCGGTGCAGAGCACCGGGCACGGTGCGCGTCGGTTGTACGACGGGGCGATGCTGATCAACACGTCGCGGCTGCGTGGGCTGGACCTGGATCCGGCTGCGGGTACGGTGCGGGTCGGCGCCGGGATGAGGTGGCAAGACGTCCTGGATGCGGCGGCTCCGCATGGATTAGGGCCGCTGTGCGGTGCGTCGGGCGAAGTGGGTGTGGTCGGCTACACGATCGGGGGCGGCGTGGGCTGGCTGACGAGGCAGTACGGCCTTTGCGCCGACCACGTGCGAGCGGTCGAGCTGGTGAGCGCCGACGGCAAGGCCCTGCGGGCGAGCCCGGAGGAGAACGGCGACCTGTTCGATGCCCTGCTGGGATCGGGCGCGTCCTTGGCGGTGGTTACCGCGCTGGAGTTGGAGCTGTTCCCGGTCACAAGTGTCTTCGGCGGCGGCGTGAGCTTCCCCTTGGAGCGCGCGCGTGAGGTGACCCTGGCCTATCGGGACTGGGTCGCCACGTTGCCGCCCGAGGTGAGCACCGCGCTGACGTTCATGCGCATGCCCCCGGCCCCGAGCCTTCCCGAGGCATTGCGAGGGCGCGGGCTGGTATCCGTCGTGGCGTGCGTGAACAGCGACCAGCAGCGCGCCGAGCAACTGCTGGCGCCGATGCGCACCCTGCCCGAACCCCTCATGGACAACTTCCAACAGCGTCCGTACCAACGGGTCGGGGAGATCATGCCCGCCCCGCCCGAGCCGGTTCCGACCGTTTCGCTCGGCGAGGGAATCCGCGCGTTGTCCAACTCGACCGTCAACGATCTCCTGGCATCGGTCGAG